>Ga0315278_10000076_pt1 | contig 80690 bp, 73 predicted proteins | sample YL17G06_0_MG_FD_203880 | JGI IMG/M metagenome (GOLD analysis project Ga0315278, IMG submission 203880) | Sediment microbial communities from Yellowstone Lake, YNP, Wyoming, USA - YL17G06_0 | ecosystem: Environmental > Aquatic > Freshwater > Lake > Sediment | place: USA: Wyoming | collected... | reverse complement strand
TTGTCAATATCAGCGGCCTGGTGGCGTCCAGTTCGGGCGGCTCAATTTCAAACTGCTATTCAACGGGCAATGCCCTTGTAGTTTCTGCTTCGTCATCTGACGATGTCGGTGCCGGCGGATTGGTCGGGTTAAAAAATAATGGCAATGTAAGCAATTGTTATTCAGCCGGGACTGTTGCCTGCGATTCTAATTCTGATTCTAATTACTATGTTGGCGGGTTTGCCGGCTCGGATGTAAACGGTGTGATTCTCGGATGTTTCTGGGATATCGAAGCAAGCGATTGTAATGTAAGCGCCGGCGGGACAAGCAAAACCACCGCTGAAATGAAAACACTTTCAACATTCACATCAGCAGGCTGGGATTTTTCTTATACTGATGGTAACCCAGCCGACTGGTTTATACAAATCGATGAGTATCCGATTTTGACCTGGCAGATTTCGCCTGCGGATTTATATACTGACGGCAAAAACAACTTCAGAGATTTCGCGGTGTTCACACAGTACTGGATGAGAGATGATTGCGCGATATATAACTACTACTGTGACTGGGCAGATTTGGATTTTAACGGCTCTGTCGATATCGACGACCTTGCCGAACTTATGAACTATTGGCTGGAATTCGGGGTATATAACTGAGTATCAGTTTGGTTGGTTCCTCAATTAAAAACTAATAATTAAAAATTAAGAATTCTTTTCGTGTCTTAGTGTCTTTGTGGCTAAGAACTTATAGCAACATTGACAAACCCCTCTTTTTACCTTAATATGCCGTTTCTCGATATGTTATATGGAAACGACAAATGCAGAATAAAGTAAATCCTGGTTTGAACCAACTTGATGAATTATGCATTCAGACGATAAGATTTTTGTCGATGGACGCTGTGCAGAAAGCCAAGTCCGGCCATCCGGGTATGCCAATGGGAATGGCACCGGCGGCATATACGCTGTGGACGAAATATATGAAACATAATCCTGCCAATCCGAAATGGCTCGGCAGGGACAGGTTCGTACTCAGCGCAGGTCACGGAAGTATGCTGCTGTATTCACTTTTGTATTTGACCGGATATGATTTGAGCCTTGAGGATTTGAAAAATTTCAGACAGTGGGGCAGCAAGACGCCGGGCCATCCGGAATATGGTCACACCGCAGGAGTCGAAGCGACAACTGGGCCGCTCGGTCAGGGAATCAGCAATGCGGTCGGTATGGCGCTGGCGCAGAAATACCTGGCGGCATATTTCGATAAAGACGGCTCGAATCTTTTCAATTACAACATTTACGCTGTCGCAGGCGACGGCTGTCTGCAGGAAGGCGTATCGTCAGAGGCCTGCTCACTTGCCGGACATCTCGGTCTAAATAAATTAATTGTTATCTATGATGACAACAATATTTCTATAGATGGAGATACGACTCTATCTTTTACAGAAGACAGGGCAAAGAGATTCGAGGCGTATAACTGGTACGTGCAAATTGTCGGCGGAGATGGTAACGATATGGTGTCGTTCGAGAAGGCATTGAAAAACGCACAAGCGGAAAAGAACCGGCCCTGCATAATCAATCTTCGCACACATATCGGATACGGCAGTCCGAATTTTCAGGATACACATACAGCACATGGCGCGCCGCTGGGCGAAGATGAGATTAAGCTGATAAAGAAAAACTTCGGCTGGGACCCGGAAAAGACTTTTGTTGTGCCGGCAGAAGCGCTCGAACATACACAAAAGGAAAAAGTGAAAGGCGCACAGCTCGAAAAACAATGGAACGAACAATTTAAAAACTATTCCAAAAAATATCCGGAACTTGCGAAACTGATTACCAACCCGTATCCGGAGATAACAAATCTGCCGACATTCCCAGCAGAGCCGATGGCGACAAGGACCGCATCGGGCAAGACGCTGGATATGCTAATGCCGAATATGCCGCTGATACTGGGCGGTTCGGCTGATTTGACACCTTCGAATAATACGAGATTTAAAGGCGTTGAGGATTTCCAGAAAGATAAACCGACAGGGCGATATATCCGCTACGGCGTAAGAGAACACGCGATGGCGGCGATAATGAACGGAATCGGAACAAGCGATTTACTTAGAGCTTATGGCGGGACATTCTTCTGCTTCTTCGATTATATGAAGCCTGCGGTGAGAATGGCGGCGATGAGCGGATATAAAACAATATTCGTGTTCACGCACGACAGTATAGGTCTGGGCGAAGATGGGCCGACACATCAGCCTGTCGAACAAATTATGGCACTGCGGGCGATACCGAAGATGCTCGTACTGCGGCCTGCGGACGCGAACGAAACAGCGTACTGCTGGAAAATCGCGCTGGAACATAAGAGCGGGCCGGTCGCGCTGCTTTTGACAAGACAAAATTTAACAACACTCGACAGGACGAAATTCCCAGCGGCGTCGAATATCGCAAAAGGCGGTTATATTGTTGTGAAACAGGATAAGCCCGACGTGATACTTATCGGTGTCGGCTCGGAATTGGAAATCGCGATGAAGGCCGCGGAGAAACTCGCGACTGAAAATATTAAGATTCAGGTCGTCAATCTGGCGAGCTGGGAATTGTTCGAGCAGCAGGATAAGGTGTATAAAGATTTGGTGCTGCCGCCGAGCGTTAAGGCCAGAGTCGCGGTCGAAGCAGGAATTAAAATGGGCTGGGAAAGATATATCGGCGATAAAGGCGAATTTATCGGTATGAGCGGATTCGGCGTTTCAGCACCGTATAAGGTATGCTACGAGAAATTCGGCATTACGGCTGATGCGGTCGCCGCGGCAGCGAAAAAGTCTATCGCGGCGGCGAAAAAATAAAGAAATTTTTAATCGCTGATTACGCGGATTACATTGATTTTTTAATAACCCCCAACATAAAGTTGGGGGCTTAAGGATATTTCTATGGTACAAAAAATCAAAACGATAGCAGTAATGACTGGAGGCGGGGATTGTCCGGGTCTTAATGCCGTTATCAGGGCGGTAACCAAGACCGCTATCTCAAAATACGGGATGAAAGTATGGGGAATCGAGGACGGATACCTCGGTCTTATTGAAAAAAGACTCCGGCCGCTCAGCTATGAAGATGCCAGTCATATTCTTAGTATAGGCGGGACAATACTCGGCTCCAATAACACTACAAACCCATCGAAATACCCAGTGATGAACAAGGCGGGCAAAGTTGCATATAAAGATTTGTCCGAAGCCTGCGTTAAAACTCTGAAGCAGAAAAAAATCGATGCTCTTGTCTGCATCGGCGGCGACGGGACAATGACCAGCGCGGCGGCGTTTGCGAAAAAAGGCCTTACGGTAATCGGCGTGCCGAAAACAATCGACAACGACCTTTGGGGCACAGATGTAACTTTCGGATTCGATACGGCTGTAACGACAGCAACGGAAGCGATAGATAAACTGCGGACAACGGCGAGTGCACATCATCGCGTTATGATTGTCGAAGTAATGGGCCGATACGCAGGCTGGATTGCCCTGCATTCGGGAGTGGCAGGCGGGGCCGATGTGATTCTGATTCCGGAAATTCCGTACCGACTTGACAGCATCTGCCAATTTGTTCAGCAGCGAAACAGCTGGGGCAAAAGTTACAGTATTATAGTTGTAGCTGAAGGCGCAAAAGAAGTCGGCGGAAAAATGGTCGTCAAAAAAACAGTTGCCTACAGTCCTGAACCGATACGGCTGGGCGGAATAGCGAATAAACTTGCCGATCAAATAGAACAAATAACAAAACTTGAGACGCGAGCAGTAACGCTCGGCTATATTCAGCGTGGAGGCACACCAACGCCGCGAGACAGAATACTTGCGACGAGTTTCGGTTATAAGGCGATGGAACTGTTAGTCAGCGGCGTTAAAAACCGGCTGGTTGTTCTCAAAGATAATAAGCTTTCGAGCGTTCCGCTATCACAGGTTGCGGGCAGGATAAGGACAGTTCCGAAAGATTCACCGCTCATCAAAGCGGCAAGAGCAGTTAATACCTGTTTTGGCGATTAAAATAGTAAAAAAGGTTCCTGACACCTTTTAAGTTCTTTATATATAAATAATTACAATAATAAAAACAGGAAAAAGGTTCCGCCGTAAGGCGTGGCTAAGTCCACTGACACCTTTTTGAATTGGTTAAAAGAGACTATATAATGAGGAAAGAAATGGGAAAGCAAATCTTAGCTATTCAAATTTTATTGGTATTATTCCTTTGGGACTCTATTTGTCCGGCGGTTAACAAGGAAGCTGATATCGATGGGAATTTCTTTGTGGACTTCAATGATTTTGCTATTTTAGCAAACGATTGGCGAGAGAACGGCTCGAATTTAGAGGGTGATATCACAGGAGATTTACAGGTTGATTTTAAGGATATTTTGGAATTAGCGGATGCCTGGCTGGATTGTTTCGTGGAACCTTCGAACAGTCTGGTGCCGACTGATGGTGCAATAAGTGTGGATCCAAACGGGATTCTCAGATGGTCGGCCGGCGAGGGTGCATCATCGCATAATGTTTATCTGGGTACCGGTTTTAACGATGTAAACAACGCAGATGCATTATCGCCTGAGTTTAAAGACAATCAGACCGCGACAACTTACGCCCCATCGAATCTTGATGTAAATACAACTTATTACTGGCGGATTGATGAGACTGGGCCGAGATGTACCGCCAAAGGAAATGTCTGGAACTTTAAGACGTGGCTGTGCAGAGACCCTAATCTGGTTGGCTGGTGGAGGTTTGATGAGGGCACAGGTACAAGCGTATATGATTCTGCCCGTAATAATAACGGAACGGTTTATGACGCGGTATGGACAACAGGGCAAATTAACGGTGCGCTGAATTTCGATGGTATCGATGATTATGTCGAGATTCCTGATAATGATGATTCTCTTGATATGACCAGTCAGATGACTATTACCGCATGGGTTAAGCCGAATAATGTTGATGGGATGTATTGTATAGCAGTCAAACTGCCGGACGAGACGGCGTCAGAAAATTTTTCAGGTAATTATGGATTTTTTATAGAAGGCAATTGTTTGGATTTATGGCACCAATATGCAGAGGTAGCCGAGACTTTTTATCCATCAACATCTCCACCTTCCGTCGCAGCGGGAATATGGCAACATGTCGCTGTAACTTTAAAAACAGGGGACAGCGTCAAATTTTATATAAATGGTGCACCGGCGGGGACGCGTCCGCAAAATCTTCCGTTCGGCATAGTTAACAATGAGCCGGTAAGAATAGGGAAAACAAGATCTGACGAATACGGGTATTGGTTTTATGGGGGCATTGACGATGTCCGTATTTATAACAGGGAGCTATCCGGAACTGAAATTCAGCAGATATATCTGCAGGGTAATCCTTAAATATTTTGTACTTTAAAACAATTCAGCAGCGGGTTGTTCAAACAATCCGCTGTTTTTTTAAGTATATTGCGGTATTGTTTCCTGCGATATTTGCGGATACAATACTGTGCATTAAATGAATCTTGGCAGCAACGAGATAGTAAGGGATATAATTTCCCGGATAAAGGCCGCCGACAACAGGGCGGTAAAAATTGCCGGGACGTGGGGGTCCTTTGCGCCTTTACTGGCCCTGCACATCCAACAGCAGCTTAAAAACCCAATTCTTTATATAAGCCCACACCTTGACGACAGCGATGATGTCGTCGATGACCTTATGGCGTTTGGATATAGAGACGTTGAAGTACTCCCAGGCAGGGCGGGCGAAGAACTAATCGACGCTACCGATGAAATAAGTTCGGCAAGGGCAAGACTTGTTCTGAAACTGGCATCAAATTCCGCGTGGGCTAAAGCCCACCCTACAAAAATGGATTCCCGCTTTCGCGGGAATGACAGTGGGCGCGAGAATGACAGTGGATGCGAGAATGACAATAATAAAGGAATTATTTCGACATCGATACAGGCGCTAATGCAGCCTGTGCCGAGGCCGGAAAAACTTATCGAAAAAGGACTGGTACTCCAAAAAGGTCAAACAGTCGAAATGGACAAAGCCTGTCAGTGGCTGGTCGATAACGGTTTCGAAGCAGTCGCGCAGATTGATTTGCCGGGGCAATTCGTCAGAAGAGGCGGCATAATAGATATCTATACTCCCGTCTCGGCACAGTCTAATCAGCCGATAGCTATAAGAGTTGAATTTTTCGGCGATGAAATCGAAAGCATACGAACAATCGACCTTGATTCTCAGAGGTCATCGGGACATATCGACAGTATTACAATAACATCGGCGATTCTTGATAATAATAGCGGTAACCAGACGCTGTTTTTAAATATTATCGACCCGGAGACGATTATCTTTATCCAGGAGCCGAGCGAAGTTCAGGAAGTCGCTGATGTTTTTATCCACAGAGTAGAAAAGCCGGAAGGTCTTTATACCTGGAACGAGATATACAAAAAAATGTCGGATTTTAAACAGGTTCGCGTCAGCAGGTTCGGCGACGACCCTGAAAATATCGAACTGCGAATAAAAAGCACACAGCAGTACGAACATAAAAGCGGGCCGGTATGGGCAGGGCATAGAGAAGCACTGCAGCAGTTGACGCAGCTTGCACAGGATGGCTGGGATGTTCATCTGTATTGCGAAACGGGCGCCGAGGTAAAGCGAATCGAAGAAATCATTGCGGAAAATAAACAACCTAAACAAAATATTCATTTGCCGGTCGGATTTGTTCATCGGGGATTTATAATTGAAGAACTCAAGACAATTGTAGCGACACATCATGAATTATTCGGTCAGGCGATAATCCGGCGGACTACACGGCCCATAAGCGCAGCGGTGGGGGTCGATTCGGCGGCGGAACTAAACAAGGGAGACTATGTCGTTCATATAAATTACGGCATAGGAAAATTCAAGGGCGTCGAGGTAATAGAAAAAGCGGGACAAAAGTGCGAGTTCCTGACGCTTCAATACGCAGACGAAGTTAAGATTCATGTGCCGGTTCAGAATATCGGTTTTGTTCAGAAATATATCGGCACAACCGCTGTCAGGCCGAAGCTGAGCAAAATCGGGACGAAGAAATGGGAGAGACAGAAAAATAAAGTTACGGCAGCGGTAAACGATTTGGCGGCGGAACTGCTTGAAATACAGGCGAAACGCCAAAGTATGCAGGGCATCACTTACGGGGCGGATTCGAACTGGCAGAGAGAATTCGAAGAATCGTTCCTGTATCAGGAAACACCAGACCAGATAACCGCAGTCGAACAAATAAAAACCGATATGCAAAAACCTATGCCGATGGACAGGTTATTGTGCGGCGACGTAGGATATGGAAAAACGGAGCTTGCGATGCGGGCGGCGTTTAAGGCTGTAGAAGCAGGTAAACAGGTCGCTGTTCTTGTGCCGACAACGGTTCTGTGCATTCAGCACGAAAGAACTTTTACGCAGAGGTTCGCGGATTTTCCAATATCGGTCGAATCTGTTAACCGTTTCAAAACAAAGGCACAGGCCACAGAAATAATCAAACGCACCAAACAGGGAAGAGTAGATATCCTTATCGGGACTCACCGGCTGCTCAGCAATGATGTCGGATTCAGAGATTTGGGACTTTTGATAATTGACGAAGAGCAGAGGTTCGGGGTCGAGCATAAAGAAAAACTGAAAAAGATGCGAGTCAACGTCGATATCCTGACGATGACAGCGACGCCGATACCGAGAACACTTCATATGGCGCTGCTGGGACTGCGGGATATAAGCTCGCTGGCGACGCCGCCGCTCGACAGGCGGGCCGTCGTTACACAGGTGAAAAAATTCGATTCGGAAATTATAAAAAAAGCGATAGTTTTCGAGCTTAACCGGCAGGGACAGATATTTCTCGTTCATAACAGGGTGCAGACGATAAAAAAATTCGCCGATGAAATCCAGAAACTTCTGCCCGGCATAAAAACAACAATAGCACACGGACAAATGCCCAAACATCAGCTCGAAAAAGCTATGATTGAATTCGTACTTGGCAAAATAGATGTGCTTATCTGCTCGGCGATAATAGAATCGGGCATCGATATTCCAAACGCCAATACGATTATTGTAAATGACGCGGACAGGTTCGGGCTGGCGCAGCTTCATCAGCTTCGCGGAAGAGTCGGCCGGTTCAAGCACAGGGCTTACGCGTATTTTATGCTGCCGCGGACGAGAAGTATCAGCCCGGTAGCGGTAAAGAGACTGAAAGCGATAGAGGAATATTCGCAGCTCGGGGCGGGATTCAAAATCGCGCTGCGCGACCTTGAAATCCGCGGGGCGGGAAATATATTGGGGCCGGAACAATCGGGACATATAAATACGGTCGGATATGAACTTTTCTGCAGACTGCTGGCCGAGGCGGTCAGAAGACTGAAAAAAGAGCCGCAGGCAAAAGAGCCTGCTACGGTTATCGATTTGAGTTTTTCAATATATATACCGAGAAACTATATACAATCAGATTCGCAGCGGATGAATGTTTATCGGCGAATCGCGGCGGCAAGGACATCGCAGGATTTGGCTCAACTGGAAGAGGAACTTAACGACCTGTTCGGAAAGATTTGTCCGGAAGTGCAAAAACTGCTGGAACTTGCCGAGATAAGAACCCTTGCCTCGGCGGCGGGGATACGGGCGATTACAACCGGCGGCAATGACGTGATTTTTTCGTTCGAGAAGGATTTTGCCGGCAAAATTAACGACCTTTTCGCCAAAGCACCGGGGAAAGTGAGAATTCCCGACCCGCTGACGGTACATATACGGCTTGAAGACGGTTATTTTCAGCCGGATACCATTTGCGCGATCCTGAGAAAAATCCTTAGCAAAAAGGTGCAATCCAAACTATAATCATTTTTTAACGCCTCCTACCGCAGGTCCGCTAAGGGATGCCTTACGGCAGGTGGGGGCTAACCAGGATTAACAGGAAATTTGTATGGATATAAAGACAACGATTAAATTGCTGGCAGTATGCTGCATGCTGATGTGGTTTTACGGCTGTGAGAGTGAAACAAAAAAAAGCGACGTTGACGAACAACGCCTGACTTCGGTAACGCCGCCGGCTGAAATGCCCGCTATGCCCAAGCCGTCCGGCGGACTTGTTCTGTCGATAGACTCATCCGCTATAACCGCAGATGAAATAATAGAGCCGGTCCAGGAGCATCTGAAAAAACTTGCGCAGCAGATGGATTATCCAAAGTTCAATGCTGCCGCCAAGCCGCTGCTGGGAAGCGTTCTTGTACAAAAAATAGCCGATATAAGGCTTTATGAAAAGGCCAAGGCGGCACTGCCTGAAAATGTTGACCAGGCCATCATCGATAAAATAGTCGAAGAAGAAGTGCAGAAGTTTATCGCGAAATGCGGCGGAGATTACGCTACGGTTGAGCGGATGCTGAAAAGTATGGGCACCAACTGGCGGGATTTTTACCAGCAGCAGAGAAGGGCAATCCTTGTGCAGTCGTTCGTCTCGCAGGAAATAAAAATAGAAAAGCCGGTTACCCATTCAGAACTGGTGGAATATTATAATAAAATAAAAGATGAATTCTATGCCAAAAAGGCCCAGATAGCGTTCAGACTTATAGACCTTGAAATTGGAAACTTTATCGACGCCAATACCTCGAATGAAATCGCAGAGCAGAAGACGATGAAACTCGCTTCTGAAATTTCAGAAAAAACCAAGAAAGGCGAGAATTTCGCGGAGCTCGCAAAGAAATATTCCAATGACCAGGCGGCACAAAACGGCGGCCTGTGGCTTCCTATCAACCCCGGTTCGCTTGCGCCGCCTTATGACGCGATTGAAAAAGCTGTGGAAAATATGAGTATAGGACAGATTTCCGAGCCTGTGGTTACCAAAGGTCATATTTTTATTATAAAACTTGAAAGCAGACAGGCGGCAACCTGCGAACTTTTCGAAAAGGTTCAGGAAGAAGTCGAAGCGAGAATGATGTATGAAAAACGCAAAAAAATGGTTGACGATATGATGAATAAAATAATATCACAGGTCGATTTGTCTTACGCCGAAGGCTTTATTGAATACTGCACAGAAAAAGCCTGGCAGGACCTGCAGACAAAGAACGATAAGAAATAAAAGGCCACAGAGAAAATTGAAAAATATTTTTAGCCACAGAGCTCACAGAGAACACAGAGAATTTAAAAAATAAAGAAATAAGAAAATGCAAAAAATATTTCATGGTATAGATTTGGTTGACTGTCCACGGATTGAGCAGATGCTTAAGCGGCACGACAGTCATTTTCTCGACAGGGTTTTCACGGCGACCGAACAGCAGCAGGCAAGTGTTATGAAAAACCGTATCGAGCGACTTTGCGGCAGATTCGCGGCGAAAGAAGCGGTTCTTAAAATGCTCGGTACAGGCTGGCGAGGCAAAATCGCCTGGACAGATATCGAGATAATAAATAATCCGCTCGGCCAGCCGCAGGTAACCCTTAGCGGCGAAGTAAAAAAAATCGCGTCGGAAATGGGCGTCGGCGATATAAGTCTGAGTATCAGCCATACGGCGAATTTTATTATGGCTTCGGCCGTGGCGATATCGAAATAGGGAAAATCCGAAATCCTAATTTCTAAATCCTAAACAATATCAAATGACCAAAATTCAAATATTCAAAACGGCAATATTGGCATTGCACCACTAAAATAATATGTCTGACAGAGCTAAAACAAATACTTTCGACTGCATAGTAATCGGCGGAGGGCACGGCGGGGCTGAGGCGGCACATGCGGCGGCGAAAATCGGGGCAAAGACACTCCTCGTAACCATCAGCAAAGACACAATCGCAAAGGCAAGCTGCAACCCTGCAATCGGCGGAATCGCAAAAGGACAAATCGTAAAAGAAATAGACGCACTGGGCGGCCTTATGGGAATCGCCACAGACGCAACAGGTATTCAGTTTCGGCTCCTTAACCGTTCGAAAGGCGCGGCGGTACATTCGCCCCGGGCGCAAATAGATAAATATAAATATTCAGCATTTATCAGAAACCAGCTTGAGCAAACAGCCAACCTTACAATTATCGAAGCTCTCGTCGCGGAAATTCTTGTCCAGGATAATCAGGTCAAAGGCATTCTGTGCACGGACGGTCAGATATTTCGCTGCGGCGCGGTAATTGTCGCGACGGGAACATTTCTTAAAGGCGTAATGCATACAGGCAGCAAACAATGGCCGGGCGGAAGACTCGATGAGCCGGCAGCAAATGAATTATCGGACTGTCTCATAAAATTAGGACTCGAAGTAAAACGACTCAAGACCGGCACGCCGCCGAGGCTCGACGCGAAAACAATCGATTACGACAAAACACAAATTCAGTGCGGAGATGAAAAACCTTCGCCATTTTCGTTTATGACCGATTCCATAACAAAAAAACAGGTTCCGTGCTGGATAACATATACGAATGAAAAAGTTCACAAGCTCCTGCGAGATAATCTTGGGCGTGCGCCGCTTTATACAGGGCAAATCGCTTCGACGGGGCCGAGATACTGCCCGAGCATCGAAACGAAAATTCTGCGATTCGCAGACAAAACCAAACACCAGGTATTTCTTGAACCTGAAGATGAAGAAGTCAGAACAATCTACTGCAACGGCATAAGCACATCCGTGCCCCAGGATGTTCAGGAACAAATGATAAAACTTATGGCGGGAACTGAAAACGCAAAAATAGTTCATTACGCCTACGCAATCGAATACGACTATTGTCCTGCGATACAATTGAAGCCCAGCCTTGAGACGAGAAAAATCAAGGGGCTGTTTCTTGCCGGCCAAATCAATGGCACGAGCGGCTACGAAGAAGCGGCCGGTCAGGGAATTATGGCGGGAATAAACGCGGCAAGACTTCTGGCTAACAAAGAACCTTTGGTTCTGCGGCGCGACCAGGCGTATATAGGCGTAATGATTGACGATTTGCTGACAAGAGAAATTGACGAGCCTTACCGGATGTTTACATCGAGGGCGGAATGGCGAATGAGCCTGCGGAGCGATAACGCAGACAGGAGACTTACGCAAATAGGCAGAGATATTGGTCTTGTCGATAATTTACGTTGGGAAAGATTTCAACAGACACTTTCGCAGGTTAATGCCTTTAGCGATTTCTTGAAGAATCACCGTAGGGATGGAAAGTCGCTTTGGGAACTGCTTAAACGGCCGGATGAAACGGGCGGCAGAAAAATTTCCGAAATGCCGGAGATTGCTGCGATGGGCCTTCGGCCCGAGATAATCGAAAGCGTAATGACAGACGCAAAATATGAAGGATACCTTGTAAAAGAACAAAAGTCGGTTGCGCAGTTCCAAAAAAACGAAAAACTAAAACTGCCTGACTGGCTGGACTACGAAAAAATAGAACATCTTCGAGCCGAGGCGAGAGAGAAACTCAAGAAGTTCAAACCCGCAACATTAGGTCAGGCTGGCAGAATCGGCGGAATCACGCCGGCGGATATTATGATTATTCAAATACACTTAAAGAAAAATCCGAAATCCTAATATCGAAATCCGAAACAAATTCAAATTACCAAAATTAGAATGTTCAAAACTACTAATCGCAGATTACGCTGATTACACAGCAATATTAAAAATAAATCCGTCTTCGTTAAAAACTTCGACGAGACGCTGACGCGAAACAAAAATGACCCCGATGAGATAGTTGCGACATCTCACAGGGCAGGCAAATTAAAATTAAAAAATAGGTAAACAACCCTATTTATTCAGAATTTCACTTTTGATTGACTCCATACGGTCTTGTATTTTTTTTATCTCTTCAAGATTATAAGATTTTTCGTCAAAATACTCTTTTAGTTGCTCTTGCAAAACGATGATTGCGGCAGATACGGCGGCAGCATTTTCATAACCTGTTTGCCGAAGAGCTTTTTCTTGCAATGTCTTTTGGTAACCCCGACTTTCTAAGACACTTTGATATGTCTGCAGAGTTTGGTTCAAAGTGTTGATATCATTCAAATAGCCCCTCAACAGAGAGACTTTGTGAAAGGGAAGAAATGACAGGATGTTTGTATCCTGAAAAGCCGCTATTGCGGCAGTGGAATCAAGTCTCCGAACATCGATTTTGAGATTGGAATCATTGGAATCGCTCACGTCCGCATAAATACTAAGAATCTCTTGAACAGTACCATTATTGTATTTAGCCTCCAAGATAGCAAGATGCAACCTTTGTGCGGTAGTTCTATCACGCCCCCATTGTTCACCAATTCCCGCCAACCAAAAAGCAGCTAAGACGCCCAGCATAGTTACTAAAAAGCCAGGGATTATTTCGTGTTTTTTTGACCAGCGATTAAGCTGCTGCCAAAGCCTATAAACAAATTTGAATGTACTCATGTTTATTATTCCTCTTAAATATAATTTTCATCTCTTTTATTATGGTCTGGATTGTTGGAAAAGGCAAAGAGAAAATCCTCCGAAAATGGGTAAACGAAAACGAACCCTGCCAATGTGTTGGCAGGGCTAATCAAATTTTTTATTCCTGCATAGTTTTGATGAAGCTGTCGGCTTCGGCGATTGATTTTTCCATCTCCGCTATCAATTTACTTATATCAGCTTCCATCGTAGTAACCTCGCTTTGAAGCGAAGCGACGGCCTGGGCGTTTAAGTTATGCTTCAAAAATAAGACCTGGTCACGAAACGCCGATAAAACCGGCTCGATTTTAGTCTCGGCCTTTTTCATCGCGTCAATCAATTGCGTGTATCTGGCCTGGGTCTGGTCGAGCTTCTTTTTGCTTGCCGCTCTTAAGTCGGCATTGCTGTACTGGTCAAGCTCCTTTGTCCATTCGTCAAACAGCGCCTTTGCGACATCTTCAACATCGGCAATACGTTTTTTGACGGCGGAGGCTTTCGATTCGCTCTTATCAAGTTCGCTTTTGAGCAGGTCATATTTTTCCTGAAGCCGGCCGGTGGGGACATTCACAACGCTTTTAAACTGTTCCAGCGCCGAGGTGAATTGTACCTTTGTTTCCTGCTGCGCATCGCGGGCATTCTTAACACGGTCAACGAGGATGTCGCGTTTGTGTTTGCCGAATTTTTCCATTGTGCCGTAATAGACGCTTTGACAGCCAGCCGCGAACAATAATATAACTGATACTACCGCCGTTTTTTTCATTTTTTCGTTCCTTCAATACGCACAATAATTCCGACATATTGTACAGAAAGGCAGCGCTAAAGCAAGGATATAAGAACAGGTTAAAATTCGAAATCCGAATATCCACCTAAGGCGTCCTTCGGAGAAATACGAAACAAATCCGAAACTCAAATTTCTAAATATTCAAAACAAATTTAACGTTGGATATCGAATGATGAGATTTCTCCCCTGCGTCCTGCTTCGCCAAGGCTGCGCAGGACTTCGGTCGAAATGACGCGTCGCCGTTCCGGCGACGGCTAAACGACGAACCCGCCGTGAAACGGCGGGCTAAATATTAAACGTGGATTCCCGCTTTCGCGGGAATGACAATGTGCGCGGGAATGACAATGTCGTAATTGTATATAGCGCATTTAATTGTGACCGTTGGTATTAAAGGGAGAAATCAGGTTTATACCGGTTCGAGAATGGTTACATCGGCGTCGTTGGGCAGTTTCTGCTCTGCGGGTTTGAACGGCAAAGACTCGGCAAACTGCACCGCTATCCGTTTGAGAAAACTATTCTCGTTATTTATGCGGCATATTTTCGCGGTTCGTGTGAATTTACGATTTTGTATATTGCCGTCAGGAGTAAACCAGGGAAGAGTGAATTGCGTGGTAATCGATTGGCCGACATCGGGGCAGGAACGTCTATTGTAACAGGTAAAAGCCATACCGCCGCTGCTGATGTCGAGCATTTGACCCTGCCATGTTTTACTGCCGTTGGCGGGACTGAACCAGATGCCGCTGCGATATTGAAGTCTCTGTTCTCTGCGCCGCTGTTTGAAATCGCAGGGCTCGCTGTTTTTGTCTTTTAAAATCCAGAAAGTTTTTTCGACGATAAGCTTCCATTCAGTTTCATTGAAACCGGCAGCTATCGTATCGGCCCCGATGTGAGCGATAAATCTTGCGTTCTTAGGCATAACGGTTCTTGCGCCGCAGACGATTTTGTCGTTGTAAACATAGAGATTCAGCGAGGCCTTTGTGGCGCTGGGCCTGTTTTCAATCGCCTCGGATAATAAATGTTCTATTTCAGGGACGTCCATACCAATAGTATCGGCATAAAGAAATGCGGATATAACGGGGCGTTATTTTGCGAGCGTGAAAGTGTCCTGTGCTATCGCCAATTCCTCATTTGTGGGGATTACGAAGACTTTTACCCTGCTGCCGGCAGAGGTTATGAGACCTTCGATGCGATTGGTCTCGGCGTTGGCGGCCGGGTCGATGTCGATGCCAATCTGCTCAAGGTCGAAGCAGACCTGCGCTCTGATATCGGCGGCGTTTTCGCCGATTCCGCCTGTAAATACTATCGCGTCCAGTTTTCCCAGCGCGGCAGTATATGCACCAATATATTTTTTTATCCTGTAGCAGAAAATATCGAAAGCAAGTTTCGCTCTATCGTTGCCTGCCTGTGCCTGCTCGCGGAGATTTCTCATATCGTTCGATACGCCTGATATGCCGAGCAAGCCGCTTTGTTTGTTGCACATATTATTAAGGGCTTCAGTGCTGTAACCTTTTTCTGAGAGGTAAAACAGAATGGCGGGGTCGAAATCGCCGCTGCGGGTGCCCATCACAAGCCCTTCGAGCGGTGTAAGGCCCATCGAGGTATCGATGCTTTTACCGGCTCTTACGGCAGTCATCGAACAGCCGTTGCCGAGATGGCAGGTGATAAGATTAACTTCGTCAAATTTTTTGCCCATCAGCGCAGCGGCTCTGCCGGCGACATATTTATGACTGGTGCCGTGAAAACCATATCGCCTTACGCGGAATTTTTCGTAAATATCGTAAGGCAGCGCATAGATGTAAGCCGTCTTAGGAATTGAGGTGTGAAAAGCTGTGTCGAAACAGGCGACCTGCGTAACATCGGGCAATGCCTTTTGTGCGGCCTTGATGCCGGTCAGATTAGGCGGATTGTGAAGTGGGGCCAGGTCTGCGAATTTCTGAATCGAATTTATGACGTGGCGATTTATTACCACAGAACCGGTAAATTCTTCTCCGCCGTGGACTACTCTATGGCCGACAGCGTGGATTTCGGAAACATCCTTTATTACGCCGATTTCACTGTTTACGAGAGTTTCGAGAATTAACTGCATACCGGCAGCGTGATCTTTCGCCTTTGCCTGATTTTTAAATTTTTTGCTGTCAAATTCGTGAGTAAGCTTCGAGGTTTCCTCGCCGATTTTTTCCAAAAGACCTTTCGCAAGTACTTTTTCGGCAGGCATTTCGAATAATTGATACTTAATCGAACTGCTGCCTGCGTTGATAACTAAAACTTTCACTTGTAGCCGTCCTTTACATAATTGTTTACTAAAAACAACACTTATAACGATAAAAGCCGGCAAGTCAATCGTCAAGTTTTAGCTTGTACTGAAGCGAATTGGCATTTAGATTTATGCTATGAATCGAGCTGTTTACAGAATTGTAGATGCCAATTTCAACCGCGGCCGCGAAGGGCTGCGGATAGCGGAAGAATTCTGCCGGTTCGCACTCGATAATGAATCGCTGGCAAGCCGGTGCAAACAAATCAGACATCAATTAAGTTCGATAGTCGGCAAACTCGATACGCAAAAGCTTATCGGCGCTCGTGATACCGAAAACGATATCGGATGCGGAATGGAAGTCGCCGGTCAAATGAAGCGAGACAGCCTTGAAGATTGCGTAACTGCCGGTTTCGCAAGGACTACCGAAGCATTAAGAGCAATCGCCGAGGCGATTTCCACCATTGACGGCAAATTTGGCGGCGAGTTCGAGAAACTCAGATACGAATGTTATATTCTTGAAAAGGATATATCTTTGCAGGGGTATCCGGCGTTAAAGTTCAGAAAGACAAGGCTTTACTGCGTAATTACTCCGGGGAACGATATTGATGTGCTGAAAATTGCCGGTGCCTGTGCCGAAAACGGGGCCGATTGTCTCCAGTTAAGGGCAAAAAATATTTCAGATTCCAATTTTTTGTCACTCGGACGTAAATTTGTTGATTTATGTAAACAAAATAATGTCATAAGTATAATAAATGACAGAGCCGACATCGCCGTTGCCGCTGATGCCGACGGGGTTCATCTTGGGCAAGATGATTTGCCGGCCAGCGAAGTGCGCAAATTACAACTTAAGCCGTTGATTATGGGAATCAGTACACATTCGATGACAGAATTAAAGGAAGCAATCAAACAAAAGCCGCATTATGTAGGTTTAGGTTCTGTTTTTTCTACAAATACCAAACAACAGGTAGAAGTTTGCGGACTTGAATACATATCCAAAGCCGTTGAGTTTTTGAAAGATAAGTCTATTGAGGCAGTGGCTATCGGCGGAATTAATCCGGAAAATGTGGAAAAAGTTCTTCAGGCAGGTGCAAAAAGAATCGCAGTGTCAGCTTGTGTCTGTCTGGCAAAAAATCCTGCCAATGTGTGCAAAAAATTAAAAGAAACCATAGTTAAATATTCCAAAGATTGATTTCACAGCCAAGGTCCGAATATAAGTTCTTTATATAAAAAGGGCTATAACTCAATTCAAAATAGAAAGTTTTCCACTTGCTTATTAACATACCGGATTTATGTCTTTAAATTCAAATTCAAGGCAAAAGGCGATGCCCTGTGAGCCAATGAATCTACAATGTTTTTATGACCCGATTTTTAACTAATTTAACTTCTTGCCCTGCAACGACTTAATTAGCCTATTTTATAAAAGGCCATAGAGCTATTTTCGTCAGACTGCCAATAGCTGTTATTGAGGCCAATTCCCCTTAGTTGCGTAGAGTGTTTATTTTAACATTGCCTTTGTGTTATCAACACCTTATCCACAGCATAAAAGACTGTTTTTTTCTTTAATAGTTGTTTTTATATCAGCAGTATAGTGTTATAAAAGCCCTGTAAATAATATAGCCGTCAGACGTAATTTTTTATATTATTCAGCATACCTTTTTAATGACGATAATTACCGCTTCGACATTGGCGGCTTTGAAAATGATTAAAGGAAAGAGAAATGCAAACAACAGGCAGAAAAAGACTTAGTCAGGCACTGCAAAAAAAAGATGGTTTTGTTATTGTGGCAGAACTGGTCGGGGGACCCGGCTTTAATTTCGCTCCGATACAAAAATTTCTGACGGCTTTCAAAACAAGCGGTGGCAAAGATATACCGGCAGGTTTTAATTTTGTCGGCACAACAAATCCGCAAAGCCCCGGCGGAGTCGCGAATATCGAGCCTGCGGATGTTCATCGGTATGTCGTAAGCCAAAATCTGCTCGGCGAGCTTGATTTTATTCCGCATATAAGCTGCAAGGATATGAACGCCGACGCAATCATAAGTCTTTTGGCTGCGCATAAGACGGCGGGTGTTGAAAGCGTTCTGGCCCTTACAGGCGACAAGCCGGTTGCGGCAAAAGGAGTTTTTGAATTCGAATCAATCGGTTTGCTTGAAAAGATAACCCGCCTGAATAACGAAGCTTATATATCGGCAAAAGCGGAGAACCTTGGCGCGGTGAAACAATTTTTCGCAGGGGCCGGGGTATCGCCGTTTAAATATAACGAAGAATCGCAGATGCAGCAGTATTTCAAGATGGAAAAGAAAATCGCCTGCGGAGCGAAATTCCTTATTACGCAGGTCGGCTGGGACTGGAAAAAGTCCGTCGAGCTTATGCGGTACCTGAAAGAGGCGAATCTCAATATACCGGTGCTGGGAAACGTTTACCTGTTAAGCACAATAACGCCTGCGCCGCGACTGATGCACGATATAAAACTGCCGGGCTGTTTCGTGAGCGACGAGCTTCTTGAAAAAGTTTATTCCGAAAAGGTCGACCGGCATATCGAACGTGCCGCCCAGCAAATCGCTATGTATAAATCAATCGGTGCAGCAGGCGTCGATGTCGGCGGAGTACACGATTATGAAATGTTTGTAAAAATTCTGAAACGCGCCGCTGAAATCGGCGCCAACTGGGAGCAGTACAAAGATAATCTCTGCTGGCCGGCGAAAAAAGCGTTTTATCTTTATGACGACACGGGCAACAGAAAATGGTTGTCGAAATTCAATAAGACCTTCGGTCATTCATTATTCGACTTTATGCATTTTGCCATTCTCGACCCGCAGCATAAAGGTTTCCACTGGCTCAAAAAAGTTATGAAATTTTTTGGAACGGACAAAGGCAAAGGGTTCTGCTACAAATCGTTTAATACTTTTGAGAAATCGGCCAAGTACCTTATGTTCGACTGCGAGGAATGCGGCGATTGTTACCTGCCGGAGAATTTCGGTCTTTGCACCATAGGCGGATGTGAAAAAGGAATGGACAATGCGCCGTGCGGCGATTCGACCGCAGAGGGCAAGTGCGGAAACAATCTCGACAAAGTCTGCATCGGCGACCGGATTTATAAAGCCGCGGGAGTGGAAAAAGCAGGACTTGAAAAACTTCGCAAGATTATAAACAAACCGAGGATACCGGCACTTGAACACACATCGTCGATAATCAATTATCTTTTCGGCAAGGACCATACAATGAAAAATCCGCTTATCAGTATCGGCGAACTCATACACGCATCGATTCCAAAGACAGGCCAGATAATGAAACAACTGCATCAGCTCGGCGACGGTGCTTTTACACAGCCCAGTCCTGAATTGAATTATATAAGGGCGTTGGTTGAATCGCAGGCGGCGGACGGCGCCGACTATATCGCGATTAATATCGACCAGTTCGGCGAATCCGACCCGGCGACGGCGGTCAAACTTATGAAAGAGTATGTCAAGCTTGTGCGAAAATACGGCAGGGGCGTGCCTGTATGTATGGACAGCAGCGATGACAATGTTCTTATCGCAGGTATGAAGGAATGGTACGACACAAACGAAAAAGTTTCTGTGCCGTTAATTAACTCGATTAAAACCTACACCATCGAAAATATGATGCCGCTGAAAAAACATTTTGACTATAAATTTATCGGCCTGCTTATCAGCGGAGGCACCGCCAAGATTACAGAACCGGGCAGGACCGAAAGTATTGACGACCTTTACTCGCTGGCGAAAACTATTTATGACGCGGGGGTAAATAAATACGGCTTCAAACCTGAAGAGATATTCTTCGATTCGACCGTTTTCCCACTGGCGATAGATATGCCGATGATGCCGGACGTGCCGGGCTTTACATATAGAACTTTCAATACAATCAAACGTATAAAGACCGACCCGCTGCTAAAAAAGTGTCATTTTTCGCTGGGCGTTACGAACAGTGTGCGCGATTTGCCGGCAAGAAAAATCGGCGTTACGAGGGCGTATGTCGAAGTGGCGATGAGATATGGCCTCGATGCGGGAATTGTAAATGTTTCACATCATCTTGGTATGGTACCTGCAGATGCTGAACTGGTAAAACTTGTCGAAGCTTATGCAAATTTGGACGGCTCAAATGAACGGCTCAACGAAGTGATGCGGCTTATGGGCGAATTCTGCTCTAAAAACAGGAAGCCGGCTGTATGATACAGTCATAACATATTTGCCCGAAAAGGTTTGTAGTGTAATTTAAAAATTCTTGCAAAATAGAATTTAATTTCTATAATGCGAAAATGATTCAGAAAAGATATGAGACAGTTTTAAAATTATTAAAGCAGCATAATCAAGAGCAGCTTCTGGCTTTTTGGAACGAGCTTGACGACAGCGGAAAAGACAAACTTCTTGGCCAGATAGAACAGATAGATTTCAAATCGCTTGATGCAAAAATCAATCAATATGTAAAAAATTCTGCGCCGACAGAATTACCAACAGATATCGAACCTGCCCCGGTGTATCCTGCTTTACCTAAAACCGCTGAGCATAAGGGGAAATACATCAAGGCGAAACAACTCGGCGAAGAGCTTCTCTCGAAAGGTAAGGTTGCGGCATTTGTTGTCGCGGGCGGGCAGGGAACGAGACTTGGCTTTGACGGACCAAAAGGTAATTACGCAATCAGCCCAATAAAAAACAAAACTTTGTTTCAACTGGCGGCAGAGGCAATAAAAGCCGCAGGCAAAAAGTATGGCTTTGAGCCGCGATGGTACATAATGACAAGTCCGCTGAATTACACCCAGACTATGGAGATTTTCAGGCGGGATGAATTTTATGGTCTTGAGCCGTCAAGTGTATTCATTTTCCAGCAGGGCACCGAAGTGAATTTTTCGTCCGATGGCAAAATCCTGCTTGCGGCCAAAGACTCACTGGCGACATCTCCCGACGGTCATGGCGGAAGCTTAAAGGCTCTTTACAAAAGCGGAGCCGTCGCGGATATGAAAACTCACGGCGTAGAGTACATCAGCTATTATCAGGTGGACAATCCCCTGATAAATATTTTTAATCCGATGTTTGTCGGTCTGCATGCGATGGATGAGGCCGAGATGTCGTCAAGGGCGCTTATTAAGTCAGGGCCGTTTGAAAAGGTCGGCAATTTTTGCCTGGTTGACGACAGGGTAACAGTAATCGAATACAGCGATTTGCCGGATGAGCTTGCGGAAAAGAAAAACAATGACGGTTCGCTTGTTTTTTCGCTCGGCAGTATCGCGATTCACATTATCAGCCGGACTTTTATTGAGCAGCTTAACAGCAAAGGATTTGCTTTGCCATACCACAGAGCGATAAAAAAAATACCGCATATAGATATACAGACCGGCGTCAAAGTTGAACCTAAGGAGCCCAACGGCATTAAGCTTGAAACGTTTGTTTTCGATGCTTTACCGCTTGCGGATAAGTCAGTTATTTATGAGACAATCCGCAGCGAGGAATTCGCGCCGGTGAAAAACAAAACCGGCACAGACAGTGCGCCGGTTACAAGGCAGATGATGATTGACCGTGCGGCGTCGTGGCTGGCACAGGCGGGCGTAAAAATTCCGAGAAAATCTGACGGTTCGCCGGATTGCACAATTGAAATCGCGCCATCCTTTGCGATATGCCCGGAGGATGTAACGAAAAGGAAAAATAAAATTCCACAGATTCAGCCGAACGATACGATTTATCTGGACAGATAAATTCTTAGGGATTATTTTCCTTTTGCAGGTGTTCTTTCAGCCATTGAAGCTCCTGCTGTTTCTGCTGTGTTGTAAGGATTTGTTCAAACTGTTTTTTGCTCATCCATTCGACTCTGCCGTCGAGCCACAGTACGACATAACCGGCCTTTACAAGCCCGCGGTAGTTTTTTTCGACATAGACAAGAATTGTTTTATCGGGCTGCGCACCAAATTCTATCCATGGCGCTCTATATTGGAGATTTCCAATCCTGCCGGCACCAATTTTCTCTACGAACTGCGTTGCGTAAGATTCATTTGGCAGCGAACCGTATTGTTTGCGGTATTGAAGGAGGTCCTTTCCGAGAAGTTCCATTGTCCGCATAGCTTCGGAACGGTTGATGAAGTTTTTGATGTTTGCAAAGCCGGTAACCATTACTATCGTAAAAACCGCAACAGTTATGACGTTGGCAACAAGTTGTTTCTGCTGACGATTCATTAAAAACTTTGTCCTAAAACAGTTTTTTTATTTTATCAGCACGCGGTTGTCTTTGACAACCAGTTTTTCGGCCGCGAAAAGCCTTATTGCTTCAGGATACGCGATACATTCCTGCTCAAATACCCTTGCGGCGAGAGTGTCTGGATTATCATCGTTCATAACGGGACAAGTCCGCTGCACGATGATTGGTCCTTTATCATACTCATTTGTACAGAAATGTACCGTACAACCGCTGATTTTGCAGCCGGCTTTTAAAACAGCTTCGTGAACGTAATGCCCCCACATGCCCTGTCCGCCAAAAGCCGGCAGAAGGGCAGGGTGAATATTCATTACACGATTCTCGAATTCCGTGGGTATTTTCCAAAGGCACAGCCAACCGGCCTGAATGACAAGGTCGACCTTTGCGGCGAGAAGATTTTTTCTTATCTGCCGGCTGAAACTGTCGAGGTCGGGAAAATCTTTTTTTCTTATTATTTCCAGCGGCAATCCCGCGGCTTTGGCCTTTTCAACTCCTGGCGTCTCCGATCTCGATGAAATAACAGTCGCAATCTCGGCGTTCAGCATTTTCTGATTAATCAGTTCCTGAATATTAACCATAGTTCTGCCTGAGCCGCTGATAAGAAAACCGAGCCGCAGATGTTTTGTTTTTTTGTTCTGTGGGCGGTTTTTTTCTTCGATATCTCCTGCCGCATCAATGGCACGATTTGCCAGCTTGTCGGCAATTGTATTTTTTTCCCGCGGGATATGTTTTATCTGCCAGCTTGTCAAATCTGCAAGTATATCGATGCATTGACTGTAAAGCTGTCTTATGTTGTCGTTCTTGACTTTATAATCGCCGTTGATTTGTTTGACCATTAATTCGCTGTCGCTAAAGATTTTTACGTTTTTCGCGTCGAGTGATATAACTTTTTGCAGGGCTGTAAGCAGTGCGGTGTATTCTGCGATATTGTTGGTGGCAAAGGGTAAAAATTTTGCCTGCGCACAGAGTTGTTTCCCGGTCTTATCGGTGATGACAAACGCGCCGGCGGCAGGGCCGGGGTTGCCTCTGCTTCCGCCGTCAGTATAAATGGTTATGGTATCAACCAAAACTTCAGCTCTCCGTCTCCCTGAAGTACAAAATACGAGTACAATTCGGACAGCGAATTATCTCGTCCCGGCTCATCAGGGTGTTTGCAGTCTCGGTTGTAAGGGTCATAAAGCAGCCGCCGCAGGTATAAATACCGCTTCTGTGGTCGTGCACCTCGATTCCCGCGATGGCTTCGCCGTCATATGTGTCGGCGACCCTTTTGAAAATTTCCAGCGACTCAGCGGAGATATCACGAGCGAAATGCTGCCATTGCCGTTCAATATCAGCTATCTCAGCTTCATATTTTTTCGCCTGCTCTTCGGTTAGTTTCCGAATTTCATTAAGCTCATTCTTGGCCAGTTCAATCTGCTGTTTTATCTGGTCGCACTGGACCTGGTCGGCGTCAATGCCCTTCATCAGTTCAAGGGCTTGAGTTTCTATTTTGCTGCTGTCGGCTTTTGTGGTGTTAAGTACGGTCAATATCGCCGCATATTCCTTGTTGCTCTTGGCGGCGTTAAGCGCAGCTCTGTACTTGGCAAGAGTTTCATCCACAATTTTGAGTTCAAGTTCAAGCCGGTCGGCCTGGATTTTGGTAAACTGGATTTCTTCCTGCTTGGCCTGGAGAGAATTTTGAAGTGTACGGAGTTGGTTTTCCTTTATGATAACATTTCTACGACAGCGGGTAAGCTTGGCCTTTGCCGCCCTTAAACTGTTTTCAACGCTTTGAAGTTTTACCAGAGCATCGAGTACCGTTCCCATGAACGCTCCTTAAATTGCTAAAGACAAAAATTCTGAACCCTATATTATTAGCAAAAAGCTCGAAGATTCAACAAAAAATTTTGTTTTTTTCTCCCAATTACCGCAATATACTTGTAAATTTCTGTCAGAAAAAGGTTAAGGAACCAATATTGAAGCCGGAAATAGCAGCGCCAGCAGGAACTTATGAAAAACTCGTCTGGGCCGTCCAGTACGGGGCCGATGCGGTCTATTTTGGTACGGAATTCGGGTCGCTGCGGGCTTATGCGGGCAATTTGACTCTCGATGAAGCGGCAAAAGGCCTTGAATTTCTGCATAAAAACGGCAAAAAAGGCTTCGTTACACTCAATATTTATCCGTTCAGCGATGAATACGATAAGCTGCTGAATATCGCCGGAAAACTCGAAGAAATGAAGGCCGATGCCCTGATTGTCGCCGATATCGGTCTGATTTTTGAACTCAAAAAAGCAGGTATAAAAACTCCTATTCATATCAGCACCCAGGCAAATACCACAAGCAGCCAGGCCGTCCTCGCCTATAGGCAACTCGGCGCGACAAGGGTGAACCTGGCAAGAGAACTTAGCTTAGAGCAGATAAAACAGATATATAAAGACACTTTGCAAAGCGGTGTCGAGCTTGAAGTTTTTGTCCACGGGGCGGTGTGTTTTTCATATTCAGGCAGATGCGCAATAAGCGATTATCTTACGGGACGAAAAGCAAACAAAGGCGAATGCACCCATCCGTGCAGGTGGGGATATTCCCTGGTTGAAGAGACAAGGCCTGGTGAATATTTTCCTGTTTTCGAAGACCAGCGGGGGCAATATCTTTTCAACAGCAAAGACCTTGCACTGTTCGAATTTATCGAGCCGCTTAAGAATATCGGCATAACCTCGTTCAAAATCGAAGGCAGAATGAAATCTGTTCATTATATCGCATCGGTTGTTTCGCTTTACAGGCAACTGGTCGATGGCAAAAAAATCAGTAAAGAAGATTGTTTGTCGCTTTTAAGCAGGCCGAAGAACAGAGGATATTCGGCAGGCTTTATGAAAGGCTCAATTGAGCCTGATGATTACAGTTATGAGAAGAGCCAGTCGAAATCAGGCGCGGTATTTGTGGGCGATATTGTTGACGAAAAAACTGAACAGGGGAGTATCTGCCATATAAGAAATAAAATTTTTGCAGGCGAAAAACTTGAAGTTTTAACTCCGGCGGGAGAACTTTCTGAAATAACAATGTCAAAACCTTTAAAAACCGTCGATGGCGAATCAGCGGAATTTATCAATAATCCGCAAAAGATTTTAATTGAGCAGAAATTGCCGGCATATTCGATTTTAAGAAGGGTAGAAATAAAAGCGGTTGGAAAAGACGGGAAAGGTTCCTGACACCTTTTTTTATTTATTTAAAAACCTCATTTTTAGCATTAAAAACAGCGTTCCATAAAATTTTTTAAAAAATCAAAAATTATGTTGACAGATTCAACTCTGTGTTGTAGAGTACTCTGTAATGCAGTGAGAAGTAAATAGTAATTTGAAAGGAACAATTTATGGATAAACCCAACAGCGAAAATGCTCAGGAATCGCTGGCGGCGATTGAGGAAGTAATGTCGCAGACACGCAAAGCCGTTGCTTCAACTTACGCCAATCCGCTGCTGATTCTGTGGGGAATTCTGTGGGTAGCCAGTTTTACGGCAGCTCAATTTTATCTTGTTTATGCCGATTATATATTCTGGGGAATGAGCGCAGTCGGCGGAGTCGGCTCATTTATAATCGGCCGAATTTGTCATACCCGGCCTTTGGTCAAAACTTCGATGCGGAGCGGCTGGCGTTTAGTTTGGTTCTGGACTCTGCTATTTCTTTATGCTTTTGTCTGGCTTGCGATATTGGCACCTTTTAATGGTATGCAGCTCAACGCTGTTTTTGCCACAACAGCTATGTTCGGGTACGTCGTCATAGGACTTTGGTTCTGCAGTTACTTTATGGTCTGGCTTGGGCTGGCAGTAACGGCGATGACCTTAATAGGATTTTATTTTCTCCCGCATTACTATTGTCTTTGGATGGCTGTTACGGGCGGCGGCGCGATTTTATGCACTGGTCTGTATATAAGATTGTGGTGGAGGTAGATATGTCTGAACTTGATAACATTATTCATCAGCCGGTCAGATTACGAATAATGTCGGCGTTAGTTTCTCTTGGGTCCGGCGGGCAAATGGATTTTATTTATCTGCGGAATCTCTTAAAAGTAACCGACGGCAACCTTGGCGCTCATTTGACAAAGCTTGAAGATGCAGGTTATATCAAAATTGAAAAGACCTTTGAGGCCCGTAAGCCGCGAACATATATCAGCGCTGCAGATAAAGGCCGTGATGCGTTCGCCAACCATGTAGCCGCCCTTAAACAAATAATTAAAGATATACAGGGAAAGTAAATATATGTGTTTTATTCCTCAAAAGGCCCAAAGAGGGAATATTGTCTGTAGCGTTACTTTCGCTTTAGAGAATCTCGACCGTTTCGATTGAAGCCTGCTCTTCTGACAGCAGGTACTTACGGATTTTTTCCAGCAGCCCCTTTTTACTGAATGGTTTGGCTAAATAATCATCACAGCCGGCTTCGATACATTTTTTTTCATCTCCAGTTATTGCGTTAGCTGTCAGTGCAACTATTGGTGTTGTTATTCCCTCTTTTCTCATTTCCTTTGTAGCTTCATACCCATTCATGCAAGGCATCTGCATATCCATTAATATCAGGTCAAATTCTTGAATCAGAACTTTCTGCAATGCTTTATTGCCGTCGTCTACAATCGTTACCTGCAAACCCATCTGTTTCAATAGTTTCTCAGTGAGCATTTGATTGGTTTTTACGTCTTCAGCAACAAGTACATGACCTGAAAATTTTGGTTCTTCGATTTCGTCACGCCGGGAATCTAACTGGTCGGTAATATTATATCCGTCCCCAATTGGCTGCTTGGCCACATCGAGACCAGCCGGTATAACTAACGAGAACACAGAGCCCTTACTAACTTCACTGGTTAGAGTTATTTCTCCGCTCAGAAGCTTTGCCAGTTGTTTTGTGATAGTTAGTCCCAGCCCGGTACCGCCATATTCGCGGGTGGTGCTCCCGTCAGCCTGCACGAACGGATCAAATATCTTTTGCTGTTTATCGAGCGATATACCGATGCCGGTATCTTCAACATCAAAGCGAATATACGGCCGATTATTTCTATCTTCCAGAGAAACATTTAAATGTACATATCCCTGTTGGGTAAATTTAACAGCATTGCCTATAAGATTGATTAAGCACTGACGCAGACGAATATGGTCGGTGCGTATTTGTGCCGGCAGATCTTTGGATTCTATAATCTTAAACTCAACACCTTTTTCCTTTGCCTTTGGCATTATCAGCGACCCAATAGAATTAAGCAATTCGGCTAATGAGCAGTCTATAATTTCGATATTAAGCTTACCTGCCTCAATCTTGGAAAAGTCCAGAATATCGTTGATAAGTCTCAGCAGGTTATGGCTGGACTCTCTGATAAGATTAATCTCTTTTTTTTGCTCATCAGTTAGCTCTTCTTCTGCCAGCAGGTCGCTAAAACCAATAATCGCATTCATCGGCGTGCGTATTTCGTGGCTCATATTTGCAAGAAATTGGCTTTTGGCCATATCAGCCATCTCAGCCAGGGCGGCCATGTCGTTGGCACGTGCGGTAGCTTCTTCCAGATAACAATTCGTCTCCAACAGTTTATTCTCACTTTGCTTGCGCTCGCTGATTTCACGGTTAAGATTATCGATCGAGGTGGTGGTTTGCTTTAAATCCATGGTCATTTTATTAAAAGCATCTGCAAGCAAACCGATTTCATCGTTTGACTGTTTATCCACTTTACAATCAAACTGGCCGCTGCCAATTTTTCCGGCCGCAACAGTTAATTTTTGTATAGGCATTATAAGATGATTTATAACAAAGTAAATCATCAGACAAAGCACGACCAATGAGGCAAAAGCATAGGTTATTGTAGTAAAAATTATTCTGTTTTTCGCTATTTGTATATCTTTGGTAGTAAAACCAAGCCAGAAACTCATTTTGTTTAACCCATACCCGAATGTTTGTATAAATACGATTTCATTCTTTCCTATTATGGAAACCGCATTGTCGCCAATAGAACTGGAGGCTTGTGGGAGATATGTAAAGGCCCCAATGCCGATGGATTTTATATCGTTTGCCAGATAAACTTTTCCGTTCGGGTTTACAAGCCACCAGAAAGCAAAACTTTCATGTTCAGTAAGAAATTTTAAACTCTGAAACGGCAGCTTGTCGACGAGATATCCTTTCTCAATCTCATCGATCATAATCGAACCGACAGTTTTTTGCTGCTTAATCATAGATTCTGTAGCATTGGCAATCTGGCTTCTGATTATGAACGCCGACATTGCCATTACTATCAAAACAAAACAGATAAAAACTGCTAAGTATATTTTCCAAAAAAGTTTCATTGTTAATTATTTTTCCCCGAACCAATCACGAGGAACGAAGTTGCAAGATTACCGTGCCTGTTGCCTACACCGGGGGAATGTCCCTGTTCACCTGATGTAAAAGCCCCAATAATACAGTCGCTGCCGGTAGAATAATTTATCAAATATGGAAATTTGCTCTTTTCCGCTTCAGGTATACAGCCCATCATGCCGTCACAAATTATTCCTATTACAAGAACAGGTTTATCTGCCGGTTCTATGCCGCAGCGCGTCTTCGCGTTAGATGCGACAATGCCCATTCGGTTCATCAATGTATCCCATGTACCATGGCTAAGATATATCTTTTCTTGAGACACAATTTTGGTATTTGTTTTTATGAATTTGTTCACCATATTGGGGTCTTTGGGCCATGGACGCGTAAAGAGATAGTAATCCTGTCCCTCAGGCGATGTAAGTTTTCTGCAAAACGGATGCAGCGCTAAAAATGCTTCTATCTCGGCAGGTTTTTTCATTTCCTTTTTGGCCAGTCTCTCTATTTCGCCATCCATCCATTCATTGTAAACATCGATTGCTGGTCTGCCGTCTATTTCCTCTATATTCTGACCAGTGACTTTTGTAACAACGCCGCTGTGTTTGCCGTCTATATCATATCCTGCCTCAAATGACAGTCCGACAGGCAAATCAGTATAAATAACGGCTACACTGATACCCTTTTCATAAGTACCTTCATTGCTCATTACGATTCTTTTAGGACCGCCGGCTGTACCGCCGAATATCGGCACATCTTTTCCGGTTACACTTTCAATACCTGTCACAGTTTCTTCTTCAATGCCCTTTGCAACGTAGAGCAGAATAACTTTGGGCTTATTCTCAATTGTTTTGCCTGCATCCTTTATAGCTTTTTTGACAACAGTTGCCGCGGCATCATGAACAGCATTCGAATCGCTCAGATTCACCGAAGCTGTCCCGAACACAATATCCTTTGTACTTATGGTCATTACTGCTAAAGACTTATCTATTTGAGTACCAGAATCGTTTTTGGTGCCATCCTTTAAGTATCTCTGCTCGGTCATAACACGTCCTGAACCGCTCGTGCCGCCAAAGATCTTTATCTTATTTCCGAGTATTTGCTTGGTCTCTGTAAGAATTGACGGGAAATCGCTTTCTGAAGAAGCAAAAATTATGCAAAAGTCGGCCTGGTTTTTGCCGCTTCGCTTCAATGCCATATCAATTGCCTCTCTTACAGCAGCTTTAGAGTCTCCGGCAGTACTGTAACCTGTGCCGGCAATACTTTCGGAATGTTGATTTACAGCCTTTGCCTGAGAAATGGGAAACATTACAGGAGACTTTTGCTGGGCTGTCTGAAAATCCTTCAACAAAAAGAACATCCCCGCAACAATAAATAATGCAACAGTAGCGGCTATTGATAACTTTCTAATCTTTTTCATAACATATACCCCTTAATTGCTTTATTTCAAAACAGTTAGACAATACCTACTCTTTTTATCGTCATAAAAATTGAGGTGTTTAAGCAGATATTATTTTGAGCTGATTTCGCCTTCAATTCACACCTGTTTCATAGAAAAGTTAAAGATTATAGGTCCTAATTTCCTGAATTTCGGGGTTGAATTAACTCTTAAAAATTAACTCGCATTACTCTAAAATTCAGCCCGAATGAGGCATTAGAAGGGTTATTGGAATGTACATAATACCGGCTATAGATTTGCTCGGCAGCGGGCAGGATGGGAATTTCGAACAAATGAAATCAGAGATAATGATTCTAATAGAAAAGGTTACTTCTATTAAGTAAGTTTTTTTTATTCGCTTTTGACTTCGATTTTTTTTGCGTTGAGGCTGGACTTTACCTGTTTTTGGAATTTTTATTTTAAACACTCGCTGCTTCGACAGGAACCGGGGATTTTGCAGCAGGTATCGTGAACCAGAAAGTGGACCCTCTGCCGAATTTTGATTCGATGCCTATTTGGCCGCCGTGACGTTCTACTATTTTTTTGCAGACGGCAAGGCCTATGCCTGTGCCTGCATACTCTTTCTGGGAATGCAGCCGCTTAAACATCGTAAACAGCAGGCTCTGACTCTCAGCTTTTACGCCTATGCCGTTATCGCTGACTTTAATTCGCACCATTTCATCCGGAATAGTTTCTGCCGTAATCGTAATTTCAGGTATATTACCCCTGGTCTGGTATTTAATGCCGTTGGCTATCAGGTTCTGAAGCAACTGGCGTATCTGAACAGGGTCGGCTTTAATGGACGGCAGAGGTTCAGGAATGTTCAGAATAGTATGCGTTTCCTCTAATAAAGTAGAAAGTTCGAATTTCTTAATCTCATGTATAACTGTATCAAGCTGGACAGCTTCAAATTCCCTGACCTTTGTGCTGACACGGGAATAGCTGAGCAGGCCATCTATCATCTGCGTCATTCTTGTTGCGCCATCTATCATAAACTTTAGATTTTCCAAATCATTATCGGCCAGTTTGCCGGTAAGTGACCTTTCTAAAAGCTGGGCAAATGCCGATATCTTGCGCAACGGTTCTCGCAGGTCATGAGAAGCGACATAGACGAAATTCTGAAGTTCCTGATTAACCTGTTCAAGTTTGTCGGCGGTTTCCTTGAGGGCCTGTTCGGCATGTTTGCGCTCGGCCACTTCCTCCATTAAAGCGTCACGAGAGACTGTTGTTCTGTTTAAATCTTCAACCATTTGATTAAGACTTATAGCCAACTGTCCTATTTCATCCCGTGACTGGGTTTCTATTTTTGTGTCCATCCGGCCCTGCCCAATTTTTTCGGCAGCGTCTCTCAAATGTATTATTGGTTTTGTAATTCTTTTTGACAGATAGATGCCGGCTATTATAGCCAGGGCAAAACTAAGAAGTACGGTCCATATTGTCAGTTTAAACGATGCAAAGATGGAGCCGTATGCTTCAAGAATCGGCGATTCGACTACAACCGCCCAATCTGGTGTGCCGAGCGGCACATGGGTAGCGGCGATGTAGGTATTCATAATGCCTTTTGACAGCTTGGCGCTGTTCTTGTCAAAAGAATCATCGTTCGCTATAAATTCAGCTACTTCTGCAAGATAAAGCAGGTTTTCTCCTTTTAATACTCGGCTGATATCGCTGAAAGCTATTAAGTTGCCCCGCCTGTCCACCACATAAGCCAGGCCGTCATCGCCGACTTTTATTGAGGCTACCAGGTCCCACATAAATTTCAGGTTTACCTCAGCAATCAATATCATTTTAAAATCACCAAAGACGTCCGTAATTGGAGCAGCCATTATTATTAGAGGTTCGCTCGTTACTTTATCAATATATACCGGGCTGATATATGTTTTTCCCTGAACTGCCTGAGTCAATATTTCATTTTTATTTTGATTTATCTGCTCCGTTAGCTGGCCTGACAATAAATTTGATAATCGGGACTCTCTGAGCAACTCCTGTTCTTTTGTGTTGAACAAAACCAGCTGGCGAAAAGCCGGTTCAAAACCCAGCAGTTTTTCCATAACCAGTTTCTGCTCCTGCTGCGCAGAATTTATCAGATTTCCAAGTCCTGCTGCCGTTTTCAACAGGTCGGATTTTCCCTGAATAAAAGTCCTTACCGTATTGGCTGCCTCCTGAGCAATGAGTTTCTGCCGGCCGGCAATCATATTGCGCTGGGTACCGAGGTTAAAATATATCTGTAAACTGTTGGAGATTAACAGAACCACAGCGCTTAAAGCCAGGAAAGCAATCGCCAGCGTAATAGTCAAACTACGGAATTTTTTTGTTTTTTCCATTTCAGGTTTCAATATTTAACGAATTATTTCATCTGCCCTGTTTAATAAACCTTCAGGTATAGTCAGCCCCAGTTCCTGAGCCTTTTTGTAATTAATTCGAAGTTGCGATGGCGGGGTGACGACCATAATATCACCTGCAGAACGGCCTTTGAATATTTTGTCAGCAAGAGGAGCGGCCAGTTTGCCGGTTTCAAAATTGTCAGGAATATAACTGAAGACCGCACCGGTATCAGCCTCAAAGCCGGCACTGCCGCCAATTGGAATTTTGTGTTCAAGAGCAAATTTAGCAATCATCGGCCAGCCAACGGGCGATTGTGTAAGAATCTCAGGCATAATAAGAATTGCGTCAATGTCGATATTGCCCGATACCGCCAGTGCCTGTAAAGAAGAGCCGACTTTTTCTATACTGTTTACGGGAACTTCCACCAATGTTATGCCTAAAGGCGAGACCGCGGAGTGTAATTCCTTAAGTGAATGAGGTATCATAGGATAATTCGGGTCATACATTATTAAAACACGTTTGACCTGCGGAACCATCTCGTGCAGAATTTCAAGACGTTTTACAGTCAGTTCAGGGCCTGGGAAACGAACTCCGGTAATATTGCCGCCCGGTTTGAGTATGCTCTCCACCAGATTATTTCCTTCAATACCTGTCATGGCAAAAACAACAGGTATATTTGTCCCTTTGGCGGCGGCCTTGGCTGCTAAGGCCGGTTCAGTTGGAAATGCGAAAATCAGGTCAACTTTATCAGCCGCAAATTTCTTAACGGCCAGTTCTACTGCCGCCGGGTCAGCGTTTGTTTTCTGCAGGTCATATACTATGTTGTCTGACTCAATGTAGCCCAATTCTGTCATTTTGGACTTGAAACCGTCAGCTATGCCGGCAAAGGCGTCAACGCCGGATATAATACCTATGCGATAAACTTTGTGTGGTTTTTTGCCGCAACTGTTCAAAAGCACACAAAACACAACCATAAGTGCCGTAAGCAATATTGACCATCTGGGACTGATTTTTTTGCACATATTTACTTTCGCCTGTAATATTTTCAACGAATTATTTTATCTGCTCTGCTAAGCAAACCTTCGGGCACCTTCAGCCCGAATTTTTTAGCGGATTTGTAATTGATCTGGAAATAGCCCTCGGCTGAGACAACAGGTATTGTGCCCGCCGGCGTACCTTTTAATATTTTATCAGCCAGGAATGCAGCCTGTCTGCCTTGAGGAATGATTTGGGGATTCAATCCAAAAATAGTTTCATATCCTCCTATGGACATTAAGGCTCCGCCAACCGGAATTTTATGCTCATCCGCAAATTTACTTATAACCATATAAGAGTCAGGTGTTACGCAAAAAGGTTCAGCAATTACCAACACAACATCTGTTTCACTATTGACTGAGTTGGCGTGCTTCTGGAATTCAGCCTCAAGTTCTTTGGCATCACTGGCGGGGACCTCTATCAGTGTTACACCCGCAGCTGCGGCCGCTGGATTCAGCATTGCAAACTGACTCGTTATGCTCGGGTATCCTTTCTGATATGGCACCCACATTCTCTTGGCACCAGGTATAAACTCATGCATAATCTCAAAACGCTTAAGCGCTATATCCGGACCGGGGAATCGCACACCTGTGATATTCTCGCCCGGTTCCTGCACGCTATTTATCAGGTTAGTGTCTTCCATAAAGGAACAGGCAAAAAGCACTGGGATGTTTGTTCCCTTGGTGACTGCCTTGGCGACTAAGGCAGACTCGGTAGGAAATGTAAAAATCAAATCGACCTTGTCAGCCACAAACTTCTTGAGGATGCTTTCATATGCAGCCATGTCAAAATTAGTTTTCTGGAAGTCATAAACAATATTCTTGCCCTCCACATAGCCTAACTTAGTCATCCTGGATTTGAAGCCGTCTGTTATTTTGGTAAAAAAATCCAGACCTGACAAAATACCCACATGGTACACTTTTGATTTCTGTGTTTTTTTCCCGCAGCTGTTCAATATTATACAGCATACAACTAAAATCAGTGTAAGCAACACCGACCATCTGGAATTATTTTTTCTGTTCATAACCATTACTATCCATTATTTTAACGAATTATTTCATCTGCTCTGCTAAGCAAACCTTCAGGAATATTAAGATTCAGTTCTTTGGCTGTTTTGTAGTTAATCCTCAGATGCGCTTCAGGTGAAACTACGGAAATGGTACCGGCGGAAGTGCCTTTCAGGATTTTATCGGCTATAGGTGCCGCCAATTTCCCGACCTCAAAAAAATCTACGCAATAGCTGAAAACGCCTCCATTGTCCGCAGAGGAAAGCATACTGCCCACAAGCGGCAATTTATTCTCTTTTGCGAATTCGCTGATGACCTTCCAGACGTCAGGAGACTGTGTAAGCAATTCGGGTAAAATCTGAATGGCGTCAATATTATCATTTTTATGAATTCCCTTGAAAGCAGCTTCAATCTCTTCAAGGCTGCGGATTTGTTTTTCAACTAATGTTACTCCGCGGTTTGATGCGACAGGCCGAAGTGCCTGAAGCGATGGCAGACAAATCGGATAATCGGGATTGTATGGTATCAAAAGCCGTTTGATATGCGGCGCAAGCTCAAGTAAAATTTCAAATCGTTTGACCACCAAATCCGGACCCGGATAGCGAACACCGGTAATATTCCCGCCGGGATTTCGCACACTATCGATTAGATTGTTTTGTTCTATGCCGGCTATTGCAAAGACCACCGGAATGTTCGTTCCTTTAAACACCTGTTTGGCCTCAAGTGCCGGTTCGGTTGGAAATGCAAAAATCAAATCAACTTTTTCAGCCAGAAAATTATTGAGAATTTTCGACTGTTCCTGACGGCCCAGGTTAGCCACTTGAACGTCATAAATAATATTTTTACCGTCAATATAACCCAATTCTGACATCTTTGACCTGAAACCATCCGATATGCCGATAAAAGGTTTCACTCCGCCTATGATGCCCACTCGATACACCTTTTGTTTTTTTCCGCAGCTGCTCAAGAGGATGCAAAAAGCGACCAACAGGATTAGGACAAGTACTTGCCGGACAGTTTTAATTCTACTGTTCATAATTGTTACCTCGAAAAAAATCAGACAATATGAGTCTTTATAGATTATCGGCATAAAAATCGAGATGTGTAAATAGATATTATTTTGGGCTTGTTTAGCCTTCAATTCACATCTATCTCGTGGAAAAGTTAAAGATTATCGGTCCTTAGCTTCCTGATTTTCGGGTTTAAATTAACCCTTGAAAGCCGGACAGTATTGCCCTAAAATCCAGTCTTCGTTCGGAGCAATCGAATGAACGAAGACTGCCGCGTCGAAGCGACAGCGAAGACGGGCTTTCTTTATAATTGATTAATCTTAAAGCTCCAAACTACGCCTCGGCAGGCCTGAAATTAATAAATTTTATAAAGGTTTTTCTAAATGTACATAATACCAGCGATAGACTTACTCGGCGGCAGATGCGTTCGCCTTGTTCAGGGTGAATATAACCGTTACATAAATTACGAAGATGATCCCGGAAAAAAAGCGATTGAATTCCGAGCCGCCGGTGCCGAATGGCTGCATATCATCGACCTCGATGGCGCCAAAATAGGCAAGTGTGTAAATATAGATGCTATCCGCGACATTGTTCAGCAGGCAAAAGATTTAAAAATTCAGGTCGGAGGCGGCATTCGCGACAGAGACTCCATAACCAAAATACTCGATATGGGCGTAACGAGAGTAATACTCGGCACAAAGGCTGTAAGCGATTTCGGATGGTTCAGCGGCGTTGCAAAAGAATTTTCCGGCAAAATCGTGTTAAGTCTCGATGCGAGAGGAACTAAAATCGCTACCGATGGCTGGAAAAAGGACAGTTCACAGGAAGTAATTGACCTTGCCGCAAAAGCCGCACAACTTCCGCTGGCGGCGATTATTTATACCGATATTAACAGAGACGGAATGCTGGCCGGCCCGAATATCGAAAGAACAAAACAATTAGCCCAGGCCGTAAATCTTCCGGTTATCGCCGCGGGAGGCGTTACGACAATCGACGATATCCAAAAACTTGCCGAAACTAAGGTGATTTCAGCCGCTATTGTCGGCAGGGCACTTTATGAAAACACTATGAACCTCGCTGAAGCGATAAATCTTTGCAGAAAACTCAATTGACCCCGCACCTTTCTTTATTATTTGTGCAAATGATTTTAAAAGGTGCGGGGTTGACTATCGGCCTAAAGTCATTATACTAATCAACTTAAACAATCTACCGATTTTCACGGAGGCAGCAATGCATAAAGACAAAATTGTTTCAGAAGGAATTACATTTGACGATGTTTTGCTGATACCGGCAAAAAGCGACTTTGTGCCCTCACAAGCTGATACTTCGACAAGACTTACGAACAATATAAAGATTAATATCCCGATAGTTTCCGCGGCTATGGATACAGTTACCGAATCGGCTCTTGCAATCGCTCTGGCTCAGGAAGGCGGAATCGGCATTATTCACAAAAACCTGACCGTTGAAGCTCAGTGCAGAGAGGTTGTCAAGGTAAAACGCAGCGAAAACGGCGTTGTTCTCGACCCGGTCATATTGAGCCCGAACCAGACCGTTCAGCAGGCACGGGAGGTGATGAACGAACAAAACGTATCCGGCATTCCAATCATCGATGGCAGAAGGCTCGTCGGAATACTTACTCACCGCGATTTGAAATTCCTCAGGGACGACAGCGTTAAAATCAGCGAAGTTATGACCAAAGACATAATCAAAGCGCCTGCCGATACCACTCTCGAGCAGGCAAAAGATATTCTGCAAAAACACAGAGTAGAAAAACTTCTGCTTGTAAATGACAAAGGCGAACTTGCCGGCCTGATTACAATGCGGGATATTGACCGTTATCAGCAGTATCCGAACGCCGTAAGAGATTCCCGCGGCAGATTAAGAGTCGGTGCCGCTGTCGGCGTAAAAGATTTCGAAAGAATTGAAGCACTGATAAAAGCTGAAATCGATGTCGTAGTGGTTGATACGGCTCACGGCCATTCGCAAAATGTTATCGATACGGTAAAAGAGATAAAGAAAAAACATAACATCGATGTAATTGCAGGAAATGTCGCGACTGCAGAAGCGGCTGCCGATTTGATAAAGGCAGGGGTAAACGCCATTAAGGTCGGTATCGGTCCCGGTGCGATTTGTACGACGCGAATCGTCAGCGGCGTCGGTGTGCCGCAGATTTCAGCGATTATGGATTGTGCCGAGGCTGCGGAGAAATACGGTATCCCGATTATCGCCGACGGCGGAATAAGATTTTCCGGCGATATTACAAAAGCCATCGCGGCAGGGGCGTCAAGCGTTATGCTCGGCTCACTGCTTGCAGGTCTTGCCGAAAGTCCCGGAATGCTTGTTCTTTACAAAGGCAGACAATTCAAGGAATATCGCGGAATGGGTTCGCTCGGTGCGATGGTAAAAGGTTCCGCTGACAGATACGGTCAAAAAGGTGCAGTAAAAGAAAAACTTGTTCCTGAAGGAGTCGAAGGCAGAGTGCCTTATCGCGGTTTGCTCAGCGATTTTGTATATCAGCTTGTCGGCGGCCTAAGGGCTGGAATGGGATATTGCGGAACGCCGACCGTAGAGCAGCTTCGCACTAAGACAAAATTTGTCAGGATAAGCGCTGCCGGCGTAAACGAATCGCATCCGCACGATATTATGATTACAAAAGAAGCGCCCAACTATTCTATGCGGGAAATGATAGAAGACTAATTTGATTGCTAATGATAAAAGCTAAAATTGAGGGATTCAATTATGAGTGAACGTATAACAGAAGATATAGTTAGGGAACACTTAAAGAATGATGAATTACGCAAACAAAGTAAAATTATTATAGAGGAACAGCAATCAAAAAACCCAAAAATAAAAAAATTATTAAGTAATGCTTCAAAAAAAGGTAACGGAGCAGGTTATCCTGAATTTATAATTTCATTTCCTGATAATCAAAATTTTATCATTGTAATTGAGTGCAAAAGCAACATTAACAAACACGAAAGCAAAAATCGTGATAAATATTCCGAATATGCCGTAGACGGGGCACTGCTTTACGCTTCTTATTTATCAAAAGAATTTGACATTTTAGCATTGGCTGTAAGTGGGCAGAATTTAAAAGAACTAAAAGTCTCTCATTTCCTGCAACTTAAGAGAGAAAGTAATGCCATTCCAAAATTTTCCAATAAACTTTTAGATTTAGATAGTTACATACAGGGATATATTAAGAGTCCTGAAAAGTTTAGACAAGATTATGATAGTTTGCTTGATTTTTCAAAAGAGCTCAATGAAGAGTTACACTCTAAAAAAGTAAAAGAATCACAACGTAGTTTGCTTATTAGTGGGATATTGATTGCATTGGAAAATTCAGCTTTCGAAATATCTTATAAAAAACATTCTAAGCCGGAAGACCTTGCAAGTAATTTAGTAGATACTATTTCCAATGAACTAAAAAATGCCAATCTTCATGGTAAGAAATTGGAAAATTTAAAAACAGCCTTTTCTTTCATTAGGACTCATACGGCTCTTTCAGGTGAAAAAAATGTTTTGTCTAATATAATTGATAGCATTGACACCCATATAAACCATTTTATTAAAACATATAAATATTTTGACGTATTAGGACAATTTTATATTGAATTCTTGCGATATGCAAACAATGACAAAGGATTAGGAATAGTTTTGACACCTCCTCATATCACTCATTTATTTGCTGAATTAGCTGATGTAAATAAAGACTGTGTGATTTTAGATAATTGTTGCGGTACTGGTGGTTTTTTAATCAGTGCTATGAGTAAAATGGTAAAAGACGCAAAAGATGACAAGAAAAAAGTAGTATTAATAAAAAATAAACAGTTAATTGGAATAGAGTGGCAAGATGATATATTTGCTTTGGCATGCTCGAATATGTTTATCCATCAAGATGGAAAAACTAATATAATACAAGGTAACTGTTTTGATGAAAAAGTTATCCAGCAAGTTAAAGAATTTCGACCAAACACAGGTTTTTTAAATCCGCCTTATCCCAATATAGACACAGATCCGTTAGAATTAGAGTTTGTACTAAATAATTTAGAAATATTACAACCTAATAGTCCTTGTATTGCAATTATTCCGATTAGTTGTGTCTTGGCATCTAAAGGTAAGGAATACGAGCTAAAGCGAAGAATATTAGAATCGCATACTTTAGAGGCTGCTATGTCTATGCCCAACCAATTATTTTATAACAATGATGTAGGAGTTGTTACCTCTGTTTTAGTGATTACTGCACATAAGCCACATCCTCGTGGTAAAAAAACATGGTTTGGATATTTTAAGAATGATGGATTCACAGTACAAAAGCATAAAGGTAGAGGAGATTTCAGTAGAGAGTGGAGTACTATCGAAGAACAATGGATAGATATATTTAAAAATAGAAAAGAAATAAAAGGATTGAGTTTATTAAGAGAAGTAACACCTGAAGATGAATGGTGTGCAGAAGCATACATGAAAACTAATTATTCTGAATTAACAGAACAAAATTTTATTAACGAATTAAAAAAATACGCAGCTTTTACAATTGTCACGAGCGACTAAAAAATGAAATTAGTTCCACTAAATAGCATATTTGATGTTGAATACGGGAATAAACTCGATTTCGTTAAAATGGTTAAGGCCGATGATGAAAAAGACGGCATTAATTTCATATCGAGAGCAAGCAAGAATTTTGGTATTATAGGTAAAGTCAAAAAAGATGTCTTGCATGAGCCATATGAGGCCGGTTTAATTACTGTTACATTAGGAGGCTCTTATTTATTGGCTTCATTTATACAACCTAATAAATTTTATACAGCACAAAATATTAAAGTTCTAAAACCCAGACATTCGTTAACATTCAATGAAAAACTTTTTTATTGTTTATGTATTCAGCAAAATAGATTCAGATACAGTTCGCATGGTAGAGAAGCAAATGTTTCATTAAATAGCTTATTGGTTCCCAGTGAAATGCCAGAAGAACTTGAAAAAGTTTCCTTAAATAATATTATAAAAAATTCGAATGCCTCCGTAGAAAAAACCAAGATAAAATTAGATACTTCCAAATGGCAATATTTTAAGTTACACGATTTGTTTGAAATTAAAGGAAGTAAAACAACACCACTAAAGAAATTAGAAGGATATGGCGAAGGTAAATATCCTTACGTAACAACACAAGCTACAAATAATGGTATTTCGGGATTCTACAATTTTAAAACAGAAGAAGGAAATATATTAACAGTTGATTCGGCAGTATTAGGATATTGCAGTTATCAGCCCATAGATTTTTCTGCTAGCGATCATGTAGAAAAGCTAATACCTAAATTTGAGCTGAATAAATATTTAGCAATGTTTTTTACTACTATATTGAATCTGGAACAATATAGATATAATTATGGCAGAAAATCATGTCAAGAAAGAATGAAAAAATCAAAAATTAAACTCCCAGTTGATGAAAAAGGGAATCCAGACTGGCAATTTATGGAAGATTTTATAAAATCATTGCCGTATAGTATAAATTTATAAGTAATTTAAAGATAGTTTCATTTGACCTTGAAGTTAAAAGAATTTTTATGAGCGAAACAATAGTCATCATTGATTTCGGCAGCCAATACGGCCAGCTAATCGCCCGGCGGGTTCGTGAGCATAATGTATATTCGATAATTTACCAGCCCGGCATTTCAGCCAAAGAGCTTTCACAGATAAAAAACCTCAAAGGCATAATCCTTTCCGGCGGGCCGGCAAGCGTTTATGCTGCCAATGCCCCAACCTGTGATGAGAAAATCTTCGACCTTGACGTTCCAATCCTCGGCATCTGCTATGGTATGCAATTGGGCTGCAAGGTGCTCGGCGCAAAAATAAAACCTGCCAAAAGCAGAGAATACGGCAGAGCAATAATATCTATAACCGATTCAAAAGATTTATTCGCCAATGTCGGAGACACTGCAACTGTATGGATGAGTCACGGCGACCAGGCTGAAAATCTCGGCAAGGATTTCGACGTTCTTGCGAAGACAAAAACCTGTCCCTTTGCTGCTGTTCGGAATAAAAATAAAAAATTCTATGGGTTACAGTTCCATCCGGAAGTCAGTCATACGCCCAAAGGCGATGTGATGATGCGAAATTTCCTGTACAACATCTGCAACTGCAGCGGCGACTGGCAAATAAAGGATTTTGCACAGCAGATGATTGAAAAAATCCGCATACAGGCAAAGACCGGCACTGTAATTTGCGGTCTTAGCGGAGGAGTCGATTCGGCTGTTACAGCGGCGATGGTCCATAAAGCCGTCGGCGACAGGCTTAAATGTATATTTGTCGATAACGGCCTTTTGAGAAAAAATGAAAGACAGCAGGTCGAAAGCACTTTCAGGGACCATTTCCATATTGACCTGCACGTTGTTGACTGGAGCAGGCAGTTCCTGACTAAGCTTAAGGGCGTAACCGACCCGCAGAAAAAAAGAATAATTATCGGCCATGAATTCATCGAGGCGTTTAAGTCGGAAGCGAAGAAGATTCCTGACGCGAGATTTCTTGCTCAGGGCACGCTTTATCCCGATGTAATCGAATCCGGCAATAAGGACGGCAATCTTGCGTCCAACATAAAATTGCATCACAATGTCGGCGGTTTGCCAAAAGAATTGGGTTTTGAATTGATTGAGCCTTTGCGGGACTTATTTAAGGATGAAGTTCGGCTTGTAGGCGAATATTTGGGCCTGCCTGAGAATATCGTCTGGCGGCATCCGTTCCCGGGGCCGGGACTGGCCGTGCGGATTATCGGCGAAATTACCGAAGAAAGACTTAAGGTGCTAAGAGAAGCTGACGAAATACTTATAGATGAAATTAAGGCTGCCGGTCTTTACAGGCAGGTTTCGCAGACTCTTGCGGTTCTTGTGCCGGTTGCGACCGTCGGCGTTATGGGTGATGAAAGAAGCTATGATAATGTTATCGCGATTCGTTCGGTCGATACGACCGATTTTATGACGGCCGATTTTTCGAGAATACCTTATGATGTGCTCGGCCTTATTGCCAACAGGATAATAAACGAAGTTCGTGGAATCAACCGTGTAGTTTACGATATAAGTTCGAAACCGCCTGCAACAATTGAATGGGAATAAAAATGAAGTCTAAATTCGTTTTTTTCTTATTATTTGTTTTTAGTTGTTCCGCTTTTGCGGTTGAAGTAAATGATGTAAATGCGTTGACTCCTGCGACAGGTATTTTCAGGCAGGACGCCAAAGTTTATTTAAAAGTTTCTTTCGATGATGCAAAAAAAACTTATTTCAACGGCGATAATTTAATTCTTTTGCTTATGGCCGGCGGCGGAAGTATCGCGCTGCACGACAAAGCCGATGATAAGATTGCCGGACATTTCGATAGACACAGGTCTATCCCGCAGGATTTGGACGAATTTACTGATATTGCCGGCAATCCCGGTATTCACTTTGCGGCAACAGGCATTTGGTACCTGATGGCCGCAAACAAAAAAGACAATATAAATATTCAGCGAAGCTGGATAATGCTGAGAGCCTTGGGCGTTACAAACGCCACGACATTGCTGCTCAAAGGCATAGTCAATAATCATACTCCCAACGGCAAATCATTGGCCTGGCCGAGCGGCCATACCGCAAGTTCATTCACAGTTGCCGCGGTGCTGGACGAATTTTACGGTCACAAAATCGGTATTCCCGCCTATCTTGCGGCAGGTTTTGTCGGCTATCGGATGATGGATTCAGGCGACCATTGGGCCAGTGATGTTTTATTCGGCGGCATTTTGGGTTATGTTGTCGGTCATGCGATCGCCGGTGAAAATAAAGAGTTTGAGTTGGCAGGATTCACGATTCAGCCGCTTATTACAACTCTGCACGAAAGTCCTGCGGCGGGAATCGCTCTGGCAAAAGAATTTTAGGCTTGATTAACTTTATGAAAACCAGTCAACAAAACTCTGATACAAATCTTGAAGCTGAATTGAAGCATATTCAGGTCCTTCGGGGTCTTGGAATTCAGGGCCGTGCAAGGCTTACTTTTGAACTTAGTGATAATATGCATCAAATTCTTCTCGATGGCATAAAACATCGTCATCCGGATTATAATGAAGATAATCTTATGCTTGCATTGCTTAAACTCATTCTGCCGAATGAACTTTTCGTTCAATTTCTTGGTGAACGCAGGCCTGCAATATGAAAACTTTAGCAGCCGCTTTCAAAGAATTAATTGAATTTCTCGAAAGAGCGGACATTGACTATATGGTTACCGGTTCGATAGGCAGCGGCTTTTATGGCAAACCAAGAGCAACTAATGATATTGATATTGTCATTGATTCTACCGAAAACCAATTGGAAACTTTTTTGAAATTCATCGAAAATAGATTTTATGTCAATCCTCAAACCGCAAGAGATGCGTTAAAGAATTCTTCTATGTTCAATATTATTGATACTCAAAGCGGCTATAAGATCGATTTAGTTTTTCTCAAAAAAAGGAATTTCAGCAAAGAAGAATTTAATAGAAAAAATAAAGTTCGACTTATGAATGAAAATGTCTGGGTGGTCTCGGTTGAAGATTCCATTCTTAGCAAACTTGAATGGTCAAAAGGCAGGCAATCAGATTTACAATTTAATGATGCTCTCGGTATAGTTGTCCTGCAGTGGAAAATTCTGGATTTGGAATATATGAAAAAATGGGCGAAAATTTTAGGTATCGATGAAACTTTAAAATTCCTCCTTGATAAAGCTTCCGAGTTTGTCAATGAAGACCATGCCTGATGCTTATTTATCCGGCCTTCGATAGCTTACAAGCCTTGATAAATTAGCAAATGTTATTAAAATTTACATCAGCATTTTTGCTAAAACCGACCGTCTTTCTTTTTGCCCATTGTTTTTTGCGATATCAGATTTGTTGCGCGGATTCCTGGATATGTAAACAAATGCCGGGGGAATATTAAGCAATACAAATTTCATCTTTACATCGCGAAAATACTGTTTCAGTTTCGGCCGCAGGAATGGATTGTATTGAAACTGAATATAGGTTTGGGATTTACTTGTTAAAGCGAAAATCTTTTCCTTTTCCAAGTCATTAAAGTTGGCAAGAGGAAGGCCGGACAAAATACAATCAGGCTGCTCTACATATCGGTGGCAGTTTTGGACATCGTCGTTAACAATTTTCAGCCGGGAATCCTTTATTTTTTTCAGGCGTTCGCAAAAATTCGGATTTATCTCAAGGCAGGTCAGTCGGCTGTTTTTAGGCATATGCCGCAGGATTTCCGTTGTTACAGAACCGGTTCCAGGCCCGAATTCAACGATATTGGTTGCCTGGCCGATATGCTGTGCCATCTTCCTGGCCAGAAAAGGAGAGCTTGCCGCCACTGCTCCGACTTGTTTGGGATTCTTTAAAAACTCTCTGACAAATTTTATGAATTTCATATACGGCATTATATCTAATCCGGTTTACATTGCACGTTTTATTTGCTGCAGGATATCCCAGTATGCTCCGCGGGCGCCGTTTTTGATTGCCTCGAATAACTGGGCGTTATCATTATAGTTGTGGTCTTTTATGTCGGTGGCCGCTTCGGGCGTGGGCGGGAAAAATATTTTGTCGTCGCCGATTAAATCGCAGATAAGTTCTACAGGTCTTTCGCCGAGTAAATGACTTATATAAAAAGTCGGCCAGAAAAAATCGACCTTCCCATCATATTTTCTTTTGATATTTGGATTTTCTTCCGGCGTGCCTTCTGACAGAACTGCTTTTTCCATTTCAGTACCGGGATAAATTTTAATGCCGAGGGAAGCGCCCGCGCAATCCGGATTGACGGATTTGATAAAGTCGACGGTCTCTTTGGCGGTCTCAACTGTTTCTCCGGGTCCGCCGAGCAGGAGGTCTATCATCACTTTAATATTGTTTTGCTTGCAATATTTTATCGCCAGAGCGATATCGCTTTTCAGATGCATCTGCCGATACGCCTTCAGCATTTTCGTACTGGCCGAATCGCCCGTAAAGTTTATGCCGACGCAGCCCGCCCTTTGCATAATTTCAGCAAGGGCCTCGCTGAACGGCACTGTCGAAAGATATACATACCATTTTATTTTCCTGTTCAATCCTGTGCGTATGAATTCCTCGCATACCGCAAAGGCGTGTTCCGGCGGAATGTTGAATTCGCTGTCGCAGATATGAAGCACGTTTATACCCTGTTGCACAAGTGCAGCCGCTTCAAGAGCGATTTCTTTCGGGTCCCTGACCCTTACGGTTCTTCCCTTTGCAAGAGGGTCTGCGCAATAAAGACAATTTCTATTGCAGCCTCGTTTTGTCTCAATGCCGATTTGTCCGCCAAGTTTAAAATAAGTTGTGTTATCGATTGCATCTCGTTTTGTTTTTATCGAAATCTGCTCAGGCCAGGCAGGCGGATTAACGATGATTTCTTTGCCGCTGCGCCATAATAAACCAGGCACCTGGTCAAATTTTTTGCCGCCAGTTACCTGCTGATAAAGAGCGGCTGCCGCATATTCGCCATCGCCGCGAATACCGAAATCTGCGCCGCAATATTGCAGAATTCTTTCGGCCAGTATCGAAAAACCTACACCACCGACAACAATCGGCGAATCAGTAACGGCTTTTATTTTTTCTATACAGTTTTTCAGTTCCGGCAGAAAAGTTTTTGCGCTCGGCCAGAAGCAGTCGTCAATATTGCGGAATGAAAGTCCTGCGAGCGAAGGACTTTTATCTCTGAAAAATTTTTCGATGCCGGCCTGTTTGTTCTCCTGGAGACACAAATCAAGAACTTCCGTTTCAATGCCAAAAGATTTTGCTGCAGAGGCTATGTAATCGAGTCCTATAGGAGCTATCGGCGGTGTCATCATATTAGTATTTATAAGTGCCAGCATAGTCCGAGATTATACCGTAATAATAGGGATATGGCACTTCATTTTAATCCTGAAAATATGTTTTCTGCCCTTTTTTGGCTTAAAACAGGCATAATTGTGTCATAAATTTCATCTTGTATATCTACAAATTTAAGCCGTTGGTAAGCACGAATTGTTTTGACAGAGCGGGCATATTATGATACAATCTTATCTTTCGTATATATATGACAAGAGCAGGAAGAATATGGGTTCCACCTGTTAAGTATTATATACAATTCAATTCATGTCATTTCGTGACCGGCCGGCTGGCTGGAGGAAGTTTCTTTTATGTTTGATGTTAAGAAGATTTTGCAGGGTTACGGTACAGTTACAGATTCGATGGGCAGGCTTGCCATTTATTCGCCGCGGTTTGGCGGAGCATATCGCAGCAGTTTTACTCTGCCGATGACAACGGATTTTCCGGCGAAGATGTGTATTCTGCTGATAACGGCGATGATTTTATACAGCGGCTTTCAGACCATCGCGGATTTCAGGTATATGCTCGAAGAGTTGCGTTTGAGCCGGACAGGCTGGGTGCTTTTCTATGCCTTTCGCGCGCTTGTCGTATCAAATATCATAGTATTCCTCTGGCGCGTCCTGCTCGTATTGGGCTATAGGCCTGTGCGAAGCTGTTCTGATGAGCAGCTGCCAAAATGCACGATAATAGTGCCGGCCTACAATGAAGGCAAACACGTGCTGAAAACACTGCGAAGCGTATTAAAAAGTAATTATCCATTCGATAAGCTTCAAATTATAGCTGTCAATGACGGCAGCGCAGACGATACTCTCACCTGGATGGAAAAGGCCTGCAGTGAATCTGACGGCAGGATTGAAATGATAAACTTTAAAAAGAATCGCGGCAAACGCGAAGCTTTGTACCAGGGCATAGTCCGCAGCAGGGGAGAAATTATCGTAACAATAGACAGCGATTCGCTTATTGAACGCCAGACTATTCGAAGGCTCGTCAGTCCATTTGCTGATTCTCAGGTTGGGGCTGTGGCCGGCAGTGTTCGTGTACTGAACCGCAAAGATGGGCTCATACCGAGAATGCTCGATATATCTTTTGCCTATAGTTTTGATTTTATTCGGGCAAGCCAGAGCATGGTCAATACGGTTTTCTGCACGCCGGGGGCGTTAAGCGCTTATCGGAAGAAGGTTATAGTTAAAGACCTTAAACAGTGGCTTCATCAGACATTTCTCGGTCAGCCTGCCACTATCGGCGAGGACAGGGCCATAACTAATATTGTCCTGAAAAACGGCTACGATGTAAGATTCCAGTCGGACGCGATAGTTTATACTATGGTGCCTGCCGAATACGGCCAACTTTGCAAGATGTTCCTTCGCTGGGCGAGAAGCAACGTGCGTGAAACATGGGTAATGGTTAAATTTATATTTAAAAAATTCCGCACCGGCTCAACAAGCGGAGCCAGAGTTAATTTTGTAATATCTTTTATTAATCCTCTTTTGTCGCGGATACTGGTTTTCTCGGTTGCCGGCTGGATGCTGGTGCAGCCGCACGTTTATCTGTCGCAGATTTTATTTGGCGGCGCGATTGCTGCAACAGCGCCGGCAGTTTTCTATTTGCTGCGCCGCAGAAGCTCGGAAGCGATTTGGGCTTATGCTTACGGATTGTTCTGGCTGGCAGGATTGTGGTGGATAAGTATATGGGCGGTTTTGACAATGCGTAATGGAAAATGGCTGACCCGTGATTTGCCAAACGGCAGGCCGGCCATCAGCAGATTGCTGCAGATATTCCGCCTCCGCGCTGCGTAATAAAAAATTCAACATTCTGCAATCTACAATCTGTAATCTTTTTTATCATTTCTCATCTCGCATAGATCGCTCTTCAGCAGAAAACTTTTAAAAGGTTCTTTACTGAATATCGGGAAATTAAGCGGTGCGTATTCTTCATCTCCGTTTTCAATAATGAATTTATCTCTTGCCATAGCCGCCAGTATCAGTCCGTTAGGCGTAAAGCTGCTATTGAAGTAATGCCGTCTTTTTTCAGAGATATATACCGCGCAGTAAATCGTTTTATTTTTCTTATGTTTTCTTTTATGCACTTCGTGCACTCCGATAAACCCCGTCGAATTTTTCAGAATCCGGTTGAGCATATTTTGCCGGTGCGTAACGATTCTTAAATTGCACCTGCGGTTATCAAACGGGTCTCTGTTTTTGTGATCTACTATCTGTCTCTTCTTTGCTTTTAGAATTATCCTCGCAAGTGCGGTTGTCTTTCTGGTTTTTCGATTACGGACATATACCTCTCCTGCCTTACTGGTTATCAGCGTAGAGTTTAGTATTTTCCGATTTAAGAAATCTTCCGCGTCGAGTTTAACGTCTCGACCCGCCACTTTCCTTATCACATAATCAAATCGTTTTTTATTCATTCTTATCTACTCATACACCCATTCACATCCGCAACCATTCGTCATTGGAAGTTGGATGTTCAGCGTTCAATGTTGGAAGTTAATTATTTCTTTGTGTCGGAGCCTGTCCGCCACAGCTTGGCGACGGCGGATGCCTTCGTGGCTATATATAAGTCCCTCCGTATATAGGGAAAACTTGCGCGCTTTTGACGAACTTTTTGCAGAATTTTTTTGAGTGAAATTTATAAGTGTTTATAGGATTTGGAGATAAAAATTTTGGAAAAATCTTATTTTTCACATTTGCGCAATTTTTTTCTTGCGCATTTATTGCTATCTGGATAAAATTGACCGGAATTACGTTGAATATGAGAAAAATAGAGATATAATTCAGATATTCACCGAGGAAATCACAACAAAGGCAAAAACTTTTCTGGAATGAATGTTTAAGATGAACGGCGACGAACTTTTGCACCACGAAGAAAAGAAGAAGCACGAAGAAAAAATAGGATAAATAAAAATAAATATATTATAATTCTTCGTGTCCTTCGTGAACTTTGTGGTTAAAGTTGTGGTAAAAGGAAATATGAAATGGAATTCGATATAGTAAAATTAGGCCAATTAAAAAGGCAAATTAATTTCGATATTATACAACAATGGAAATCCGAAATTTTCAAGATTAATTCCATACGTGAAATTCATAATATACCGAATTTCCAAAATGCAATCGATTGGCAACATTTACATGATGATATTATTCGCAGTACAATTACACACAACAGCGACAGAATCACAATGGCTATTACTGAATACTCATTAGAAGATAATTTTTATATGCGAAGAGTCGATAAGGGACTGGTAATTATTTCCTTTTTTGAGATTGGTGATATTTTACAATATTCTAATATTCCCATTGAAAATTTCATAATTAAAAATATCTATGAAATGGCCGCTTTGACCAATGCTTACCCAGATTTGTCTAATACAAGCGATGAAATACCTGATATAATTCACGATGAAACACGTGGCTGTTTATTTGACATGAATGGGAAAAAAGCAGATATAATATATTCAACCAGCAAACTAATTTTATGCCCACAATGCGCAGCTTTTCTCCAGCAAAGGGAACTGCCTCGAAATTTTGTAGAAAATTTAACAACTGAAATTAGAAAAATTCGGAAACAACTTTTTTATCGAATTTCCGATTTTGTTAAAAAGCATCCCTTATGGTCGATTGTAATCGGGATAACTACTCAACTCTTTATAGGAATAATAGCAGGATTGCTTGCCAATTATTTTTTTAAATGGATACCACAAGATTTTCGTTTTTTTGGAATGAATGTTTAAGGTGAACGGCGGCGTTCTTTTGCACCGCGAAGAAAAAATTTATATAATAAAGAAATAAAATATTATAATACTTCGTGCTCTTCGTGAACTTCGTGGTTAAAGGATAGATGAGATGGAATTCGATGAACTATCAAAAAAAGTGATAGGATGCGCTCTTGAGGTTCATAAAAAATTAGGACCGGGGTTGCTTGAATCGGCTTACGAAAGATGCCTGTCGTTTGAGCTTATAAGTGCCGGAATTCGGCATATCGCTCAAAAGGAATTGCCGATTGAATATAAAGGAGTAAAACTGGATTGTGGCTACCGGATAGATATGATTATCGAGAACGATATAATTTTAGAGCTTAAAAGTGTTGATAAAACTCTGCCAATTCACGAGGCACAGCTTCTAACTTATATGAAACTTTCCGGCATTAAAATAGGCCTACTTATAAACTTTAATGTCTGCCGATTAAAAGATGGCATAAAAAGATTTGTTTTATAAACCACAAAGAAATAAATAATAATATATTTTAGTTACTTCGTGAACTTCGTGTCCTTCGTGGTGAAGATTTTATTTTGAGCTTAATATCAAAAACACCCCGGCCAATACTCCGCACAGAGCAAAAGCCTTGTGTGTTATTCGCATTTCTTTAAACAGTATCGCCCCGCCTAAAAATGATACTACTATACAACTGTGCCTCAGTGTAGATAATATCGCAACTAATGAGCCTTGATAGGTCAGTGCCTTAAAATATGTGAAGTCGGCCCCTATCAGGAAAAGGCCGATTAGTGGAACGCTCCACCGCCAGACAAACGGTGCATAATTTTTCCCCTGCTTCAGCCGAGAGATAAGTATTGCCGGTATAAGCAGTACAACCAGATATATAAAGAACCAGGCCTGTACCAAAAGGGGCGAAAAACCGCGTGTTTGAATTAAATATTTATCGTAAAGCGAACTGCAGGTTCCAATTAAAGTCGCCAGTATAATGAACCATACCCATTTATCTCTGGTAAACCGAATGCCTTCTTTGCTGCCTATTATGGAAAACAGATAATACGAAGCGAGCATTGTCCCCAGCCCTATAAACTGCATCGTAGTAGGATGTTCATGAAAAATGAACATCGCGCCGAGCAGTGTCCATAAAGGTCCCGAAGTGCCTATCGGCGTGGCAATCGATATCGGAAGATTTTTTAACGCCGAAAAACTAAGCATCCAGGCACTAAAAGCAATCGCTGATTTGATAAAAAGGTATAAATGGTCTTTCAGCGGTGCCGATGGAATATACAAACCTATCCGTGTCATATATTCAGGCGACAGTTTGGAGAGGATAATTGCCAATACAATTAAAACCGTTGCGCAAATCGAAGAGTAAAACAAAACCGGCAGAACGGCGTTTTTTTGCAGCGAATGTTTTTTACTTATGTCGTACAGCCCGAGAAACAAGGCTGAGAAAACACCAAGGTATAGCCACATATATTTTTATCGATTCCGAAAAACCAAATGCATTTTCATAATAATTGTCGGGGTAAATACTAAAACCCTATATTATATAATCGGAAGATGAAATAATCAAGAAGTAATTTGTGGAGCTATATATCTTTTATATCTTCAATATTTCGCAAGGTTTTTTGGCAATATTTATGAAAATAGGCTAATTTGATGTAAATATAGATAAATATATATAATTTACCTATATTGTCTATTAAAATAATTTTAAAAAATATTTTTTTTTAAGTTTCTTAATTGCAATTCCTAAGGGCATGCGTATACTTGCGTATTCGTTTTTGACCAGAGTGTTGCAGGGAATCCCTTTACATTTTTTGGTAAGGGGTATTAAATACTGTCGTTTCAGCACTGATAACAGTGTTAATATACAGTTGAGAAAAACAGCGGAATGGTTTTTTAATCTGTTCTGGCTGAAAAGTGTTTCGGCGTGGAACAGAAAAAGTATTTCGTTGAGTTTGCTGGTGTGTAGCATCCGCTGCTGTAGCTCAGTTGGTAGAGCGCGTCCTTGGTAAGGACGAGGTCACGGGTTCAAATCCCATCAGCAGCTGATTTGAAAACAGGGCTTGTATCGGCAGGCTGAGCAGTTAAAAGCCGATGAAGGCTTAAAATATAAAACGATAAAAGTATTTTACAATTAGCATAAAAACATAAAACATAGTTGGAGGTTAACAAAAAATGGCTAAGGCAGTATTTGAACGGAAAAAACCGCACGTTAACGTCGGAACAATCGGACACGTTGACCACGGCAAAACCACTCTTACCGCAGCGATGACAAAAGTTATGGAGCTCAAGGGTTTTAGCAAATACAAATCCTACGACGACATCGCCAAGGCATCTGAGTCGCAGGGCAGACGTGATCCGACGAAGATTCTTACGATTTCGACCGCTCACGTTGAGTACGAAAGCGAAAATCGTCATTATGCTCACGTTGACTGTCCGGGACACGCCGACTATGTAAAGAATATGATTACCGGCGCCGCTCAAATGGACGGTGCTATCCTTGTTGTAAGCGCTTATGACGGTCCTATGCCCCAGACAAGAGAGCACATCCTGCTCGCTCGTCAGGTAAACGTGCCGAAAATCGTTGTGTTCCTCAATAAGGTTGACCTTGTTGACGACCCGGAGCTTATAGAGCTTGTGGAAATGGAAATCAGAGACCTGCTCAACAAATATGACTTCCCGGGCGATAAAACCCCGATTATCCGTGGCACTGCTATTACAGCAATGAAAGCCACCAAGCTTGACGACCCGGCCTGTGCACCGATACTTGAGCTGATCAAGGCTATGGATGAGTATATTCCGATTCCGCAGCGTGAAGTTGACAAGCCTTTCCTGATGCCTATTGAAGACGTATTCAGTATTAAGGGTCGTGGCACAGTAGGAACCGGCCGTATCGAGCGCGGTATGGTAAAGGTCGGCGGCGAAATTGAAATCATCGGCTTGAACAAGGAAACCAGAAAAGCAATTGTTACCGGCGTTGAGATGTTCAACAAGACGCTTGACCAGGGTCAGGCGGGCGATAACGTCGGATTGCTGCTGCGAGGCGTCGAGAAAAATGAGCTTGAACGCGGCCAGGTTGTTGCCGCTCCGGGTTCGATTACTCCTCACACTCATTTTGATGCAGAAGTGTATGTTCTGACTAAAGATGAAGGCGGACGTCATTCACCTTTCTTCCCGGGATACAAGCCTCAGTTTTATTTCAGAACCACAGATGTTACCGGCAGCGTCAAAGCGATAAAGAGCCGTGAAGGCAAACCTGCTGAGATGTGTATGCCAGGCGATAACATCGCGATGGAAGTTGAGATTATTTCTCCTATTGCTATGGAAGATGGGTTGCGTTTCGCGATTCGTGAAGGCGGCAGGACTGTAGGTGCTGGCGTTGTGATAAAGGTTATTAAGTAACTATTTTGAAATAAAACGGCAGTTTCGATACATAGGGACTGCCGTTTAATAAATGTTTAGACAGGGCAAAAATGGCCAAAGCGAAAAAAAGAGAAGATGTCTGGCTTGAGTGCAAGGAATGCGGCAGCAGGAATTACCGGACTCAGATAAATGTTGCGCAGGGAACCCCGAAACTTGAGTTGAAGAAGTTCTGCAAAAACGAGCGGAAGCGGACGATTCACAAGTTAAGACGTAAATAGCCGCTGTCTAATCTATAGTGAAGCGATGGGAGACGCTTGTAAAGTATATAAAATAGGCCAGTAGCTCAATTGGCAGAGCGTCGGTCTCCAAAACCGAAGGTTGGGGGTTCGATTCCTCCCTGGCCTGCTTTCTTAAGCCGGCAGGGCTAAGGAAAGATAATTAAGGGCTGAGGAAGGATAATTAGGAGATAACAGGGAAGTAATTAGGATATGGCAGGGAATAATTGGGAGATAACAGGAAATGACAGGAAAAAAACAGGCAAGTATAGGATAGGAAAGTAACAGGGAAATAACGAGACTGGAAATTTGAAGAATACGATATTTAAAGAATAGGATAAACGATAGCGGATTTATCTGTTTAAAGTTTGAGGGTTTTGATGCTGATAGAAAAATATAAATGGGGTCAGGGTAAAGATACCCGACTCTACAGTGCGGTGGCAATGGCAGTTCTGGCGGCTATCGGATGCTGGAGGCTTTATGAAAAGCTTCAGGGTACGCTGGATGTAACCCAGACAATGGGGCTGTGGATAAGCGCTACGGTTCCACTCGGACTTTTTGCTGTAATCGCAGCGGTTCTGTATTGGCTGGTGAACCGGCCGACAGTGGCGGACTTTTTGATAGCAGCCGAAGGCGAACTTAAAAAGGTAAGCTTTAGTTCAAGACGTGAGATTGCAGTATCGACATTTGTAGTGATTATCGTTGTGGTAGTAATGACGCTGATGCTCGGTATAGCTGATTTCTGTTTTGATTTGTTTTTCACGAATATTGTAGGGATTTAGAATCTTTTTACCCCTAAAGGGGAGGACACCGATTTATCGGGGTTCGGGATAAGTGATATTTTATGCGATGGTATGTATTAAGAGTAGCCTCCAACAGGGAGGAACAGGTTAAAGAGACGCTTGTGCGTAAAGTTACGCTCGAAGGACTTGAAAGCGTGATCGGCAGAGTAGTTGTACCTGTCGAGCAGGTCAAACGGATTCGCAGCGGAAAACAAAAAGTACATAAGCGCAAACTGTATCCCGGTTATGTCTTTATGGAAATTGAGCCAGGTACAGACGGCAAAATAAGCGAAAAAGCCTGGTTCCTGATAAAAGAGACAGTCGGAGTGGGCGATTTCGTTGGCACCGAGGGCCTGCCTGTGCCGATGAGCGATATGGATGTCGCCAAAATATTGACCGAAGTAGAAAAAGTCGGCGAACAGGCTACCGCGAATATCAAAGTCGATTTCGCTAAAGGCGATGTCGTTAAAATACGCGAAGGAGCGTTCGAAAACTTCGAAGGCGCCGTTGATTCAATTGATTCTGAACGCGGCGTAGTAAGAGTTATAGTTACGATATTCGGCAGAAGCACTCCGCTGGATATAGAATATTGGCAAATAGAAAAGGTATAAGATGGCAAAACAAATAACTGGAAAGGTAAAATTGCAGGCGCCTGGCGGTCAGGCAACCCCCGCTCCGCCAATAGGACCTGCACTGGGCCAGCACGGCGTTAACATCGGTCAGTTTGTTCAGCAGTTTAATGAAAGAACAAAAGACCTTAACGGTTTGACGGTTCCTGTGGAAATAACTATTTATGCCGACAGGACGTTTGAATTCATTGTGAAAAGCCCGCCTGCCGCTGTACTGCTTAAGCAGGAAGCACAGGTAGCAAAGGGAAGCGGCACTCCGAACAAGGAAAAAATCGGCAAGGTAACCAAGGAACAGGTAAAAAAAATCGCCGAAAGAAAAATGAAAGACCTTAATGCCTTTGATGTAGACCGTGCATGCAAAATTATTGAAGGCACGGCAAGAAGTATGGGCATTGAGATAGAGAAATAAAAAGAAAACCGCTCATTTAATTCGCGGCTCTGTTGAGTTGCGGATGATTAGGGCGGATTTAAAATAATGCTTACCACGGCGAAATAACAGTGGGAGCGAAAGGTTATGAAACTTTTTTTCGCGGAGAATAAAAAATGAAAATAAGAAGAAGTAAACGGTACAAAGCGGCGGCAAAGGATTTGCCCCAAACACCGCTCAGCCTGGCCGAGGCGATTAAAAAGGTTAAATCTTTTAATCCGACCAAGTTCGACCAGAGCATCGAATGTGTAGTTCATCTGGGTGTAGACTCCAAGCAGGCAGACCAGCTTATTCGCGGGGCTATTTCGCTTCCTCACGGTATAGGAAAGAGCAAGAAAGTAATAGCGTTCTGCGAAGACTCTGATATCGAAGCAGCCAAACAGGCCGGTGCTATTGAAGCAGGCTGCGATGACCTGATAAAGAAGATTACCGGCGGCTGGATGGATTTCGATGTGGCGATAGCTTCGCCAAAGGTGATGGGCAAGGCCGGAAAGCTCGGCAAAGTGCTGGGTCCACAGGGTAAAATGCCTTCTCCTAAAAATGGTACGGTTACGCAGGATGTTATTACGGCCGTAAGGGAATTCGTAGCCGGTAAATCAGAATTCAAAAACGATACCGGCGGAAACGTTCATACGGTTGTCGGCAGGTTCAGCTTTGACGAAGGCAAACTGAACGATAATATTCGGGCGTTTATGGAAGTAATAAAAAAGATGAAACCCGCGTCGGCCAAAGGCACTTATATCAAGAAGGTGGCAATTTCTGCGACGATGAGCCCGTCGGTTATGGTAGATGTATCGGAACTTTAAGAATTAACCACGTCCGCCAGAGGCGGATAAGTTTTTTACAGGTGCAAATATGAGTAAAAGCGTAAAACAACTTCTAACAGACGAGCTTCAGAATAAATTTAACGGCGTTAATGAATTTCTGGTTCTCGATATTACCGGCATCGACGGGATTGCCAATAATGCATTACGAGGCAAGCTCCGCGACAAGGGTATAAAGCTTACGATGGTAAGAAATGCGGTAATGCGTCAGGCGATGAAATCGCTTGAGCAAACAGCGGCGATGGACCTGTTCACAACCGGTTCGTGCACAGTTGCCTACGGCGGCGACAGCATCGTCGATTTGGCAAAGGAAATCGAAACGATTTCCAAGAAGGTCAAAGTACAGTTCAAGAGCGCGTATGTCGAAGGCACGGCATTAAATGCCGATGGCGCAAAAGGCCTTGCGAAGATGAAAAACAGGGTCGAGCTTCAGGGCGAGATTATTATGCTTGCAAACTCGCCGGGCAAGAGGCTCGCGTCAGCGATTACTTCGCCTGCCGGAATTATCGCAGGCTGCATAAAGACGCTGGCAGACAAAGAAGAAGAAAAAGCGGCAGCGTAACGAATTTAAAATTTAATATTTAAAATTTAATATTTAATATTTTGCATTTGCGAGTGTACCGAAAGGATTAAATGGGATGCGTAGTTCCAGCAGGCGCGAAGCGATAGAAAACAGGAGTAATTAAAATGGCAGATGAAACAACAAAAGAATTTAGTCCGGAAACCAAACAGCTTGGCGACGCAATTGTTAAGTTGACACTGATGCAGGCAAAAGAACTGGGCGATTATCTTAAAGAAGTTTACGGTATCGAACCCGCTGCAGGCGGAGCAGTTATGATGGCAGGTCCTGCTGGCGGCGGCGAAGCGGTTAAAGCAGAGGAAAAAACAGCCTTTGATGTTATCCTCAAAGCAGCCGGAGAAAAGAAAATCCAGGTTATCAAGGAAGTACGTGCACTTACAGGACTTGGCCTTAAAGAGGCAAAAGACCTTGTCGAGGGAGCACCGAAGGCGGTTAAAGAAGGTATCAGCAAGGACGAGGCAGAGGCTGCAAGAAAGCAGCTCGAATCGGCCGGAGCTGTTGTCGAAATTAAATAGTAATGCAGTTATCAGTTATCAGAAACTCGGTTATCAGTAAAAATTTAGCAGATAAACGATAACTGATAACTAATTTTGACACATTTTTTATGGAGTGTCTAATGGGCGCAAAAACAATTCGCAATTTCGGCAGGATTTCGGATGCAATGGAAATTCCGAATCTTATCGAGGTTCAGCGATCGAGTTATGAAAGATTTCTTCAGGCGGATGTTGCACTCCCGAAAAGGAAGCGCATCGGCCTGGAAGCTCTTTTTCAGGAAATTTTTCCGATAGAGAGCTATGACAAGACGATGAGCCTGGAATTTTTGGGTTATGAGATGGATAAGCCCCGCTATACGCCCAACGAGTGCAGGGAATTGCGCCTTACTTATGGCTATCCAATGAAGATACGCTGCCGGATGAAACGCAAGGATGCCAATGATATTCCCGAACAGGTTGTTTACCTGGCGGAAATACCGGTAATGATTGGCGGCGGAGAGTTCATTATCAATGGCGCCGAAAGGGTTATTGTAAATCAGCTCCACCGTTCTCCAGGCGTTGATTTTCTTATCGAAAGCAAAGAGGGCGACAGAGTTCTGCATGGCGGCAGGATTATTCCTGAACGCGGAAGCTGGATTGAAATTTCCGTTACGCGAAAAGACGTGCTGATTGTCCGGATAGACCAGTCGAGCAAGATTCCCGCGACGCTGTTTCTGCGGGCAATGAGCGAGCAGTACGGCACGATTGAAGCCATTATACGATTGTTCCATGAGACAAAGACGGTTTCTGTGGACAAACTCGACCCGCTGATGTGGTCTGTTGGGCCGGTAGTAGATACTGAATCGGGCGAAATTATTGTCGAAGCAGGCACGCAGATTGGCGACAGGATAGGACAAATCGAGAGAAGCTCGATAAAGAAACTGGAAGTAATAACCAAGCTGGCAGACCCTCTGGTACTCAATACACTGGCTGAAGATGATTGCAAAAGCCATGATGAGGCACTGCTGAAGCTTTATTCAAGATTGCGTCCGGGAAATCCGCCAAATATAGAAAAGGCGAAAACGCTGTTTAATGAGAAATTCTACGACTGCGACCGTTATCGGCTCGGCAGAGTAGGCAGATTCAGGCTTAACCGCAAGTTCAAACAGAATGTTGACGAAAATGAAATGACGCTTCGGCCTGAAGATTTTATCAATACGATGCGTTATATTTTCGGCCTGCGGAATAGTCAGGGTGTTATTGACGATATCGACCATCTGGGCAACAGAAGGCTTCGGACGATAGACGAGCTTGCAGCGGATGAAATACGCAAAGGTCTTTTAAAACTTCGCAGAACCGTACAAGAGCGAATGAGTATGAAAGACCCGAACCAGATAGAGAGGATTGCCGACCTTGTTAACTCCAAGAGTGTGTCGAGCAGTATCGAATACTTTTTCGGCAGGGGTGAATTGAGCCAGGTCGTCGACCAGACGAATTCTCTAAGTCAGCTTACGCATGAACGAAGGCTGTCGGCATTAGGTCCGGGCGGACTTAACCGCAAACGTGCAGGTTTCGAGGTTCGTGACGTTCATATAAGCCATTACGGCAGAATATGCCCGATTGAAACGCCTGAAGGCACAAACATCGGATTGATTGCTTCACTTGCGATTTTCTCAAAGGTTGACGAATACGGATTTCTTTTGACGCCTTATCGAAAGGCGGACAAAGGCAAAATTACCGGAGAAGTTGTTTATCTCAGGGCTGATGAGGAAATGGAAGTAACCTTTGCTCCGCCGGGTGCGGTGCAGAGAGGGACTGAAAAACTGTATGAAGGAGTTGTGCTTGCACGGCGGCATGGCGAACTTTCACAGGTTGACAGCAAAGAAGTGGATTATGTCGATATATCCAGTAAGCAGATTGTCGGCGTATCTGCCGCATTGATACCGTTCCTTGAACATGACGACGCCAACAGAGCACTGATGGGCTCAAACATGATGCGTCAGGCAGTTCCGCTGTTAAAGACGGAGTCGCCTTTGGTTATGACAGGTATGGAAGAGCATGTCGCGCAGAATTCGAGCATGGTAGTGCGGTCGTACAGTGCCGGCACTGTAACTGCCGTTGACGCGAAAAAGGTTGTTATTAACGACACGGATATTTATGAGCTTGAGAAATTTGTCGGGCTTAACGAAAGAACGTGTCTCAATCAGATACCGATAGTTTCCATAGGCCAGAAGGTAAAGAAAAACGAGATAATCGCAGACGGCGGCGGAACCGGAAACGGCGTACTGTCACTCGGAAAGAATGTGCTTGTGGCATTTATGATATTCGATGGATTTAACTTCGAGGACGCGATTCTTATAAGTGAAAGACTTGTACGAGAAGATGCTTTTACAAGTATACATATCGACGAGTTCAGTGTTGAAGTTCGCGAAACAAAGCTCGGACGTGAGGAATTTACCCGTGATATACCTAACGTCGGCGAAAAAGCACTTAGGAATCTCGATGAAAGCGGCATAGTACGCGAAGGTACACGTGTGGATGCCGGCGATATTCTTGTAGGCAAGGTTTCGCCGAAGAGCAAAACAGAGCTTACGCCGGAAGAAAAACTGCTTCATGCGATTTTCGGCAGGGCAGGCGAAGATGTCAAAAACGATTCACTTGAAATTCCGAGTGGATATAACGGCATTGTTATCAAGACGAGCCGCTTCACCCGCAAGGGCGCCGGCAGCGAAGACCTGAAAAAGCTGCAGAAGCAGAAAATGAAGGAATATGAAGCTGAAATGAAACATCGTCAGATTACGGTTTTCAAGCAGATGATCGCCGAGATTACCGCCAAAGTTGACGATGTTAATATGGTTGACCCGACAACGCGGCAAAAAGTCGGTGCAAGCGAAGATATGGATGTTATTTGTGAGCAGATTCTGAATTTTGATATTTCATGGGTCAAGCCCGCCAACGTTCGGCCGCAGGTTCAGCAGTTCATCGATAAATATATGCCGAAGATCACAGAACTTGCTGATGATGCAAAAGCGAAACTTGAACGGATGAAGCACGGCGATGAACTGCCCAGCGGTGTGCTTGAGATGGTGAAGATTTATGTCGCCACCAAGAGAACGTTGAGCATCGGCGATAAAATGGCCGGCAGACACGGAAACAAGGGCGTTATCGCAAGAATTATGCCTGAGGAAGATATGCCTTTCCTTGAGGATGGTACTCCTATTGATATATGTCTTAATCCTCTGGGCGTGCCGAGCAGAATGAACGTCGGACAGATTCTTGAAACACATTTGGGCTGGACTGCAAAAGTATTGGGCTTTGATGCCATAACGCCGGTCTTTGCAGGTGCTAACGAAGATGAAATCAGAAAGCTTCTGGCTGAGTCAAATGAGCATATACTTAAACGCGGCAAGGAACTGAAGGAAAGTAAAAAAGCACCGTCAGCAGATGAAATTTTCGCTCAAATAGGCGATGATATGAAAGTCACACTTTACGACGGCAGAACAGGCCAGCCTTTCGAGCAGACGGTAACGGTTGGATATATATATATGATGAAACTTCATCACCTTGTTGATGATAAGATTCACGCTCGTTCGACGGGTCCGTACAGTTTGATTACGCAGCAGCCATTGGGCGGCAAGGCCAGAACTGGCGGCCAGAGATTCGGCGAAATGGAAGTCTGGGCTCTTGAGGCCTACGGCGCCGCTTATACACTGCAGGAACTGCTTACGGTCAAGAGCGACGATATCGAAGGCAGAACAAAAATTTATGAGTCTATGGTCAAAGGTAAAAATACGCTCGAGGCAGGCACTCCCATATCGTTTGATGTGCTGTGCAGCGAAATTCGCGGCCTTGGCTTGAACATTCAGCTTGAAAAGAAACAAGTAGGCATAAAACGCCTTTAAAAATCAGGAGTAAGCTTAAATGGCTGAAAGTATTTATGACAAAATAAACGATTATGGTTCGGTAAAGATAAGTCTTGCCAGCCCCAATGATATCCGGAGCTGGTCGTTTGGCGAAGTTCGCAAGCCGGAGACTATCAATTATCGAACTTATCGGCCGGAAAAGGACGGGCTTTTCTGTGAGAGAATTTTTGGTCCGGAACGGGACTGGGAATGCTCATGCGGAAAGTACAAAGGCACAAAGTTCAAAGGCATTATCTGCGACCGATGCGGCGTGAAAGTAACGCACAGCAGAGTTCGCCGAAAACGCATGGGACATATTAATCTTGCGGCGCCGGTCGTTCATATATGGTTCTTCAAGGCAATGCCGTCAAGACTCGGTTCACTTCTTGCGATGAAAACGGTTGATCTTGAGAAGGTTATATATTTCCAGGATTATCTGGTTACTGACCCGGGACAAAGCCCGTTGAAGTTCAGACAGCTTCTGAACGAAGAAGAATACCGTGAAGCCATGGCCAAGTACGGCAATTCCTTCAAGGCGACAATGGGAGCAGAAGCTATAAGGGAGCTTTTGTCGAATCTGAATCTTGAGCAGTTGGGCGGCGACCTCAAAGCCGGTATGAGCAAAACCAACAGCAAACAGAAAATAAAGGACCTTACCAAACGGCTGAAAACAGTAAATGCCGTCAAGGGCAGTCCGAACAAGCCGGAATGGATGGTACTGGATGTAGTGCCGGTCATACCGCCTGATTTGCGGCCGCTTGTTATGCTGGAGAGCGGAAACTTTGCGACCAGCGACCTTAACGACCTTTATAGAAGAATCATCAATAGGAATAACAGACTTAAAAAACTAATGGACCTTAATGCTCCTGAAGTTATTATCCGCAACGAAAAAAGGATGCTTCAGCAGGCAGTTGACGCGCTGTTTGATAACGGCAGATGCAGAAGACCGGTTCTCGGCAGCAACAACAGACCTCTCAAGAGTCTGACGGATATGATAAAAGGCAAACAGGGCAGGTTCCGTGAAAATCTGCTCGGCAAAAGAGTCGATTACTCGGCACGTTCAGTTATCGTTGTCGGACCTCATCTTAAACTGCATCAGTGCGGTCTGCCCAAGAAAATAGCTCTTGAGCTTTTCCAGCCGTTTATTATTCGTGAGCTGAAAGACAGAGGTTTCGCAGATACGATAAAAAGCGCAAAACGAATGCTCGAAAGACGTGACGAGCAGGTATGGGATATTCTCGAAAAGGTTATTCATCAGCATCCGGTTATGCTCAACCGTGCTCCTACACTGCATAGAATGGGCATCCAGGCTTTCGAGCCTGTACTGGTTGAAGGCAACGCTATAATGCTCCATCCGCTTGTATGCAAAGGCTTCAATGCCGACTTCGACGGCGACCAAATGGCGGTACACCTGCCGCTAAGTATAGAAGCGCAGGTTGAGACGCATACGCTGATAATGGCGACCAACAACGTTTTCTCACCGGCGAGCGGTGCGCCAATGGTAGGGCCTTCACAGGATATTGTTCTTGGTAATTATTATGTAACCGCTGAAAAAGGGGACGAAAAAGGCGAGGGCATGCTTTTCGCCTCTCCGTCTGAAGCGATAACGGCATACGAGCTTGGCAAGGCGACCATTCATGCAAGAGTTAAAGTAGGCATTGCAAAAGGCAGAAGGATTGTTGCTGACAGCGGCACTACTAAAAGCACAGGAGTAGTTCTGACCACGCCCGGCAGATGCATTTTCAATGAAATACTGCCGAAAGAACTGCCGTTCTATAATATTCTCATGGCACAGAAAACGCTCAAACTTGTAATCAATGACTGTTTTGCGATGGCCGACGGCAGGAAAAGCCTTAAACTTCTGGATGATTTGAAGGAGCTTGGTTTTAAGTATGCGACACTGGCGGGATTGAGCTTTGGTATTATGGATTTAAGAGTGCCGCCTGAAAAGCAGGGCATTATCGATCGTACACAGAAGATAATTGACCGTATTCATAAAAGCTACAATGACGGCGTTCTTACCGAAGGCGAAAGATACAACCAGGTAATCGATGCCTGGACACACGCCCGTGTAGCCGTAACCAGCGCGATGATGCAGGGTCTGAAAAATGATACGCGCAACGGCAAGCCTTATTTGAACCCGATTTTCCTGATGAGCGATTCCGGCGCAAGAGGCAGCGTTGACCAGATACAGCAGCTTGCAGGTATGCGAGCCCTTATGGCAAAGCCCAGCGGCGAAATTATTGAAACGCCGATTAAGTCTAACTTCCGCGAAGGTCTTAACGTTCTTGAATATTTCAGTTCGACGCACGGAGCAAGAAAAGGTCTTGCCGATACGGCATTAAAGACGGCAGATTCAGGTTACCTGACAAGAAAACTTGCCGATGTCGCGCAGAACGTAATCGTAAATGAAATCGATTGCGGCACGCTTCAGGGCATAACGAAAACCGCGCTGTATAAAGGCGAGCAGGTTGAAGTGCCTTTGAGAGAACTGATTATCGGCAGAACCGCACGCGATAATATCCGTAACCCGATAACCGATGAAATGATTGTTCGTGAAAATGAGGTTATAACACACCAGGCGGCTGAAAAAATTGAATCACTTGGTCTTGAATCGATTCGCGTAAGAAGCTCGCTGACGTGCGATAGCGCTCTGGGTGTTTGTGCAAAGTGCTACGGCTGGGATTTGGGCACCTCCAGACTCGTTGAAGAAGGTATGGCTGTCGGAATAATCGCGGCACAGTCAATCGGCGAGCCTGGTACGCAGCTTACAATGCGTACGTTCCATACCGGCGGTATCGCATCGCGTGCGATTCTCGAAAGCGATCAGAAATCGCCGAGGGACGGCGTTATCCAGTATCGCGACCTTAACGTTGTGCCTATAAAAATGGAAGACGGAACAGAACAATTAATCGCTCTTAAACGCAACGGCGAAATGGCGCTGGTCGATGATAAGGGCAGAGAATACGATAAATTCAAAGTGCCTTATGGCGCTACGATTAATGTAAAAGACGGCGAACAGGTCAAGGCCAGAGCTAAATTGTTCGGCTGGGACCCGCACAGAGTTCCGATTCTTGCTGAAATCGGCGGCGTGATTCGCTTTGTCGATGTTGTCGACGGCGAAACAATGCAGGTCGAAGAAGAACGCAAGGGCCAAAAAGGCAAACCTGTAGTTATAGAGCATAAAGGCGATAAACATCCGCAGGTTATTATAGAAGATGAAAGCGGCAAGATACTCGACGTTCATTATCTGCCGGCAAAGGCAAGAATTGAAGTTATCGAAGGCCAGAAGGTTCAGGCCGGTCAGCTTCTCGCCCGACAGCCTCGCGGTCAGGCAGGTACGCAGGATATTACCGGCGGTCTGCCGCGTGTAACTGAAATTTTCGAGGCACGCAAACCGAAAGAACCGGCAGCAATGGCGGAAATCAGCGGTCGTGTCGAGCTTAAGAGCGATAAACGCCGCGGGAAAATGACCATTATTATCCGCAGCGAAAAAATGGAAAAGGAACATCACGTTCCTCGTGATAGGCACTTGAATGTTCATACCGGCGATATTGTTGAGGCCGGAGACCCGCTGACAGACGGTCCTCTTGTTCCGCATGATATTCTTAGAATAAAGGGCGAAGAGGCTCTGCAGAAATATCTGCTGGCCGAAGTTCAAAATGTTTATCGTTCGCAGAATGTAGGTATCAACGATAAACATATTGAAGTTATCCTTTCGCATATGCTGCAGAAAGTGGAAATTGAGACAATAGGCGACAGCAATTTCCTGCCTGGCGATATTGTGCAAAAACATACATTCCGCAAGACCAATGAAGAAATTGCCCAGGGACTGAAGATTGCCGATGCCGGCGAGACGGACCTTGTAGTCGGTCAGGTTTATACTAAAGCCCAGATAGAGCAGGCCAACGAGAAAGTGGAAAAACTCGGCGGCTCCCCCGCAAAGGGCAAAAAACCGAGACCGGCGACAGCGAAAACGCTGCTTATGGGTATAACCAAGGCTTCTCTGCAGTCGGAAAGCTTTATTTCAGCAGCCAGCTTCCAGGAAACGACCAAAGTCTTGACTGAAGCGGCTCTTGGTGGTAAAGTAGATCAATTGCTCGGTCTGAAGGAAAACGTGATATTAGGTCACCTGATACCGGCAGGCACAGCGTTCAGGCCGCACCTTGAAATGAAGGTAAAACACCTTGTCAAAGCTCCGTTGCCGAAAGAACTGGCAGAGTTGAAGGAATCCCACGATGCCGAAGCACAGGCTGAGGCAGCTGTAAGAGCGGCACTGGGTCTTGAATAAATATGAGTTTTTAAATGTTATTGGAAAGAATTTATGCCAACAATAAATCAGTTAGTGAAACAAGGCAGAGGCCGAAAAGGCAAAAAGCGCGTATCTGATATATCCGGTTCGCCGCAGAAACGCGGTGTGTGCCTGATAGTCAGGACGCAAACGCCCAAGAAGCCAAACTCTGCTCTGCGAAAAATCGCCCGTGTCAGACTTACCAACGGCAAGGAAGTTACCGCTTATATTCCAGGTATAGACCATAATCTGCAGGAACACAGCACGGTTCTTATCAGAGGCGGCAGGGTCAGGGATTTGCCCGGCGTACGTTATCATATAGTTCGAGGCACACTTGATTCGGCAGGCGTAGCAAACAGAAAACGCAGCCGCAGTAAATATGGAGCAAAGAAAGGTTAATATATGGCAAAAAAGTTTACAGCTTCCGCCAAGCAATTAAAGCCGGATGCGAAATTTAACAGCAAGCTGGCTTCGAAGTTTATCAACTCTATGATGTGGCAGGGCAAAAAAAGCGTTGCTCAGCAGATTTTCTATGATGCGATGGAAGCGGTCAGCAAGAAGGTAAAAGACGTCAGTCCGCTCGAAATATTCGAAACGGCGATAAACAACGTCAAACCGCACCTTGAAGTTCGTTCAAAACGTGTCGGCGGTGCAAGTTATCAGGTTCCTATGCCTGTTAATCCAAGAAGACAACAGTCCCTTGCTTTTCGCTGGATATTAGCAGCTTCACGCGGCAAAAAAGGAAGAGGCATGAGTGAAAGACTCGCCGCGGAACTGTTTGATGCCTACAATAAACAAGGCGGCGCTATGACAACTCGTGAAAATATCCACAAAATGGCAGAGGCCAATAAAGCCTTCGCCCATTTCGCCTGGTAGTAAACATAAAATAATAAATGCCACGGTTGGATTTGAATATTTAACCGTGGCATTTTTACATTCAGAAAATTTTTAAACCCGATTTTATCGAAAAAATGACAGTTGAACAGTTGACAGTAGACCGCAGGTGAACCTGATATTGCCGTGACCTTATTGTAAGGGTATCGGCTTAAATCAGTATCGTATCGCCTGCTCACCTGTTCGCCTGTTCACCTGCTCCATTTTTTGCTGGAGCAAAAAATATATGCCTGAGTCACTAAAAAACATTCGTAACATCGGAGTAATGGCGCACATTGACGCCGGCAAAACCACATTCTCCGAACGCGTTCTCTTCTATACCGGCAAAACATACAAAATGGGCGAGGTTCACGATGGCACAGCCGTTATGGATTACCTTGAAGAAGAACAGCAGCGCGGCATTACAATTACCAGCGCTGCCACTACCTGCCCCTGGAAAAATTGGGTCTTTAACCTTATCGATACGCCCGGCCACGTAGATTTTACCGCTGAAGTCGAACGTTCACTCCGAGTCCTTGATGGCGCAATTGCTGTCTTTGACGCATCCGAAGGCGTTCAGGCTCAGAGCGAAACTGTCTGGCGGCAGGGTCAGAAATATCATCTGCCCACACTTTGTTTCATTAACAAAATGGACAAGCTCGGCGCAGATTTTGAAATGTCCGTTACCAGTATAAGAGACAAACTCGCCGCTCATCCGGTCTGTTTGCAGATACCCATCGGGGCCGAATCGATATTTGAAGGTCTTATCGACCTTATCACTATGAAGGCCGTTTACTACAAAGCCGAAAAACTCGGCGCAAGCTTTGAAGAGCGCACGATACCGGACGAGTTAAAAGGCAATGCCGAAAAATGGCGCCACGACATGCTCGAACATCTTGCCGAATTCGACGAGCATCTTATGGAGAAATACGTTCACAATGAGCCTATTGACGAAGAACTGATACATAAAGCGATTAGAAAGGGTACGCTGACAGGAAAGCTTAATCCTGTTTTTTGCGGCTCCGCTCTAAAATATATCGGCGTGCAAAGACTTCTTGACGGCGTTGGTAAATATTTTCCTTCGCCCCTCGACAGGCCTGAGATAATTGGACAAAAGCCCGGCGACAAGGAGCATAAGATAAAGATTAAATGCGACCCGCACAAAAGTTTTGTCGCGCTGGCGTTTAAAATAATAAATGACAAGCATGGCGACCTTTATTTTCTCAGAATTTATCAGGGCACGCTAAAGAGCGGCACAAGGGTTCTGAATACAAATCGCAACTGTAAGGAAAACATAACCCGGCTTTTCAAAATGCACGCCGGCAGCAGGGAGATTGTGGATTCTGTCCGGGCGGGCGATATCGTAGCCTGTGTCGGACTTAGGGAGACTATTACCGGCGATACTGTCTGTGATACGAAAAGCCCCGTAATGCTTGAGAGTATTAAGTTTCCTGATGCGGTTATAAGTATGTCGATTGAGCCGCAGAGCGGCGGTGACAGGGACAAACTCTCTATCGGACTTGCCGCGTTGAGAAAGGAAGATCCTACGTTCCAGTGTAAATATGATGCTGAAACGGGACAGACAATAATCAGCGGAATGGGCGAGCTTCATCTTGAAATTTTGCAGCATCGTCTCACAAGGGATATGAAAATTAATGTTAAGGTCGGAAGACCAAAGGTTGCTTATAGAGAGGCGATAACAAAGAAGGTTGAGCAGGAGGGTAAATTTGTTCGTCAAACGGGCGGACACGGTCAGTATGGCCATGTGGTTATTACGGCAGAGCCATTGCTGGACGAGACTGGAAACTACCTAAAACAGGTCGAATTTGTAAACAAAATAATTGGCGGTTCGATTCCAAGGGAATATATACCAGCTATTGAAAGCGGCGTAAAAGAAGCGTTTACCAGCGGCGAACTTGCGGGCTATCCTGTTGTTGGAGCGAGAGTTACGTTAATAGACGGCTCTTTCCATACCGTTGATTCTTCAGAGCTTGCCTTTGAGCAGGCTGCGGTGATTGCCGTTCGTGAGGCCTTTAGGACCGCAGGAAGTATTCTGCTTGAGCCCATTATGAAACTGGAGGTTATAATACCTGATTCTGATTTTGGCGCTATACAGGGCAATATTATAAGTAAGCGTGGGATGATAACGGACTCCCGTACGCACGGCAAGATGAGGACAATTGATGCGAAAGTTCCGCTGGCCGAGATGTTTGGTTATTCGAGCGAATTGCGGGGTATGACCAGCGGAAGAGGCAATTTTGTGATGGAGCCGCTGACATACGAAAAAGTGCCCGAACAAATTTCAGAAAAAATATTAGCAGGCTATTGACCTTATTAAAAATATCTGGTATAAGTCTTAATTCCTCAGCCGTAGCGAGCGTCTCGGTTTATCGGGATGCGTTCCGAGTTGGGCTGATAAACATATCAGAAGTGAAACTACTGTCGATTGAACGGCCCCATAGCGGTTTAGTCGCAAAAACAGCAGACGATATTGTTTGTCTCCTTTTGGATAATTATAGCTGAAAATGCATATTTTTATAGAAAATGCGCATTTTCAGTCCTGAAAATCTGAATTATAGTTGATTTTTTAATTTTCCAAGAGTATTCTCTTATGTTTTCGCCTCTGGCAGAGCCGGCGGCGATGAGTTTTGTTAAGTTCCGATGAATCGGAATTGTTGCTTTAAGCTTTTCTTTAGAGAGCTGATATGGCAGTTGAAACAGAAAGAATTCGAATAAGAATGGAAGCGTACGACCCGCGTGCACTTGATACCTCCGCTAAAGAAATAGTGGAGCAGGCTCGCAGGACGAATGCTCGTGTAAGCGGTCCGATTCCGCTTCCGACGCGGATAGAGAGATATACTGTTCTGCGAAGTCCGCACGTTGACAAGAAAAGCCGGGAGCAGTTTGAGATGCGCACACATAAGCGGTTGATAGACATCTACGAAGCCAACGCAAGGACCGTAGAGGCTCTGAATCGTCTTGTTGTGCCGGCCGGTGTTTTTGTGAAGATTAAGGCATAAATAGATAACAGAAACGTAAAGTGCATAGTGTACTTTACGTTTTTCTTTTTAAGCGACAGCAAAGAGGTCTTTTTGAACTATGATGCTTGTTGGAAAAAAAGTTGGAATAACGCAGGTTTATAACGAAGCCGGCAAAATGTGGCCTGTAACCGTTATACAGGCTGGACCCTGTACGGTGATGCAGGTAAAGGCTGTCGAGAGTGACGGCTATAATGCTGTACAGTTGGGTTTCGATGATGTCAAAACCAGCCGTCTTAAAAAACCTGCCGTAGGTCATGCGAAAAAAGCCAATGCTGTTTCGAAAAGATTTGTCAGGGAGTCAAGGCTTGGCCAGACGCCATCTACATACAAGGCAGGTGACCTTGTAACAGTTGAGGCGTTTGCGGAAGTGAAATATGTTGATGTTACCGGCACAAGCAAGGGCAAGGGATTTGCAGGCGTTATGAAGCGGCACGGCTTCGGCGGTTTCCCGGCAAGTCACGGTACCGAGCGAAAACATCGTGCCCCCGGCTCTATCGCAGGTCATACAGCAAACAGAGGCTGGGGCGGACATCCGGCAAAAGGCAAACGCATGGGCGGGCATATGGGAGACGTCAGAATAACAAACAAAAATCTCACGCTCGTAAGCGTTGACGTCGAGCAGAATTTAATTGTTGTCAAAGGTTCCATTCCGGGACCTTGCGGCGGATATGTAATAGTAAAACAGAGCAAGGGCAAGAAATAAGCTATATATATGATTACAGTTCCTATACATAATAAAAAAGGCCAGGAAATCGAAAACCTGCAGGTTGATGAGGCGATTTTCGGCGAACGTGTCAGGTACACACTGCTCAAGCAGGCGATTGTAATGTACCAAGACAATAAACGAGTCGGAACCGCAGCGACAAAAAGCAGGGGTATGATTGAAGGTTCCACAAGGAAAATTTACCGCCAGAAAGGCACCGGCAATGCCCGTGCAGGCGCTGTCAGAACAGGTGTTCGCAGAGGCGGCGGTGTGATATTTGCCAAGGTTGCCAGAGATTTCGGGAAAGATATGCCGAAGAAACAGAAAAAACTGGCAATGAATTCCGCGATACTTTCCAAACTCCAGGATGGAAGTGTGGTTATTATCGACGAGCTGAAGTTCGAACAGCCGAAAACAAAGGATTTTGTGAAAATACTCGGAAATCTGAAAATTGAAAGAAGCTGCCTGGTGACGATAGGCCAGCTTGATGTAAATATTTATAAGTCGGCAAGAAATTTGCCGGGAATCGCAGTTATAAAAGTGGCCGACCTTAATGCCGGCGATATATGCAACAGACAGAAAATGCTTTTTACGAAAGAAGCTTTTCTGACGTTGATTGATAAAGATAAGCAGAGCAATTAAAGCTTTTAGCGGATAGTAAAATGGATGACCATGAAATAGTAGTAAAGCCGATAATAACCGAGCAGAGTACGCATTTTGCAAATGTAAAAAATGCATACTCTTTCGAGGTGAATGTAGCCGCTAATAAGCCTCAAATAAAGGCTGCCATAGAGCGGCTGTACAGCGTAAAAGTGAAAGATGTTCGCACTGCCAACCGCAAAGGCAAGAAACGCCGGAGAGGCAGATTTATTGGTCAGAAATCCGACTGGAAAAAAGCGATTGTTGTGCTGGATGAGCAGTATCATATAGATTTGTTCTGATAGGATTCAGGCAGGTAATTAATTATGGGCATTAGAATATATAAACCTACGTCAAACGGACGACGAAACGCGTCGGTGAATGACTACGCCGAACTGACAGCCGAGCACCCGCAGAAAAGTCTCTGCGTAAGGATAAAAAAGGCCGGCGGCAAGAACAATCAGGGCGTAACGACCTGTCGTTTCCGCGGCGGCGGCGCAAGAAAACTTTACAGGATTATAGATTTCAAACGCAACAAAGACAATATGTCGGCGATAGTGGAGACGGTGGAATACGATCCTAACAGGAATTGTTTTATTTGTCTTGTGCGTTACGACGACGGTGAAAAACGATATATTCTTGCTCCGCAGGGGTTGACAGTTGGCCAGAAGATAGAAAGCGGTCAAGTAGTTGAACCACAGGTCGGCAATACTATGCCGCTTGGTTCGATACCTGTTGGAGTTGAAATTCATAACATAGAGATGATAGCCGGCCAGGGCGGCAAACTCGTAAGAGGCGCCGGCCTTTCAGCCAGGCTGATGGCCAGAGAAGGCGACTGGGCTACCGTGATTCTGCCCAGCGGCGAAATGAGAATGTTACGGGTTGAGTGCCGAGCGACAATAGGCACTTTGAGCAATCCCGATTATCAGAATATAAAGATTGGTAAAGCCGGCAGATGGCGTCATACAGGCCGTCGGCCGCACGTTCGCGGCAAAGCTCAGAACCCAGTCGCTCATCCGATGGGCGGCGGCGAAGGCAGAGCCAACGGCGGAAGACATCCGTGTTCTCCGACAGGCGTTCTTGCCAAGGGCGGCAAGACGAGAAATCCGCGAAAAGTAAGCAATAGAAGAATTGTCCGCAGAAGGAAAACCAATCGCGGCGTACAATTAGTGATATAAGTAAATTAAAGTAAATTTGAGGCAATAGGCAATAATGGGACGATCGCTTAAAAAAGGGCCGTATGTTGACGCGAAGCTTTTGCAGAAGGTTGTAAAACAGATTCAGATGGGAAATAAAGAACCCATTAAAACCTGGTCGCGGCGAAGCACAGTTGTTCCGGAGTTTGTTGGCTATACCTTTATGGTACATAACGGCAAGATGTTCCATAAAGTTTTTATTACAGAAGAAATGGTCGGGCATAAGCTTGGCGAATTTTCTCTGACCCGTACGTTCAGAGGACATTCGGGCAATAAAGCAGCAGCAGCAGCCAAAGAATAGGACGAAGCGATGTTAAGCGCAAAGAAGCTTGATAATATTATTAAATCGACGGGCATAAGCGTAGCGGAGCTGGCCGAGAAGATGGTACGGCCCGGACTGGATAAGGCACGGGCAATAAGCGCTTTGAGAAATTGGCGCAAAGGATTGCTTAGGCCGATTCCGAGAACAGCGGATATAGAAGCCATAGCAAAATCGCTCGGCGTCGAAGCTGCGAAGATATCTGAATGGCATTGCTCGGTAAAATATGCTCCTACTTCACCGCGGAAAGCCGGACTTGTTACGCAGTTGATTGCAGGCAGAGGCGCGCAGGAAGCGCTCGATTTGCTCAAGTTCACGCATAAGCGGGCAGCGTCAATGATTGAAAAGGCGCTGAAAAGCGCGGTAGCGAGTGCCGATGAAAATTCGGCAGATGTCGAGAGTCTTTATATTTGTCAGGCTCGTGTTGACGGAGCAGGACTGAGACTCGGGACAAAAAGATGGATAGCCAAGGACAGAGGCAGGGCTCATCGAATCAGGAAAATGGCCAGCCACATTCATGTTACTGTGACTGAGAAGTAGATATAAAACTCGTTAAACGGTTGCGGTTAACGTGACCAATAAACGAAACACGAAAGGAATATATGGGTCAAAAAGTACAGCCAATAGGTTTCAGGACCGGCATAAGATTGCCGTGGCAGAGTACCTGGTTCGCACCTAAGGCTAACTATGGCCAGATGCTGGTTGAAGATCAGCATATTCGCAGCTACGTTGATAAAAAATTCAACAAACAGCCGCCTTTTGCAGCGGTATCAAAAGTTGAGATAGCAAGAACTCGAAATGAAGTGAAGGTTACTCTTCATACGGCCAGACCTGGAATGGTGATAGGACCTCGCGGCGCTGAAGTTGACAAACTCAGGCACGACCTTGAGGAATTGATTGACAGACAGGTTACGGTCAATGTTATGGAAATAAAAGAACCCTCGCTTGATGCGAAACTGGCCGGCGACGCGGTAGCCGAACAGATGAAGAAAAGGGTTTCTTTCCGTAAAGCGATGAAACAGCAGTGCGAACTTGCGATGCAGGCCGGCGCAAAGGGAGTAAAAATTATCTGTTCCGGACGACTCGGCGGCGCTGAAATGGCCCGCAAGGAAACTCAAATGGAAGGCAGTATTCCGCTGCATACAATTGATGCTGATGTTGATTACGCTTCAGTTGGTGCGGTAACGACTTATGGAGTTATCGGAATTAAGGTATGGATTTATAAAGGTAAATACGGCAGCAGCCATGAAGAACAGGACCAGGGCGTTAAAAAGACGCTCCATCGGCCGCGGTCAACGAGAAGGATGTCGAGACATTCAGGAGCTTCATCAGGCGGTGAAGGCGGCTCGAATCCGCCGCAGGGGCAGGTAACTGATAAGGCCCCGGCACCAGAGAATAAAAAAACTGAAGCATAACAAAAGATAAAGTAAGGAAATATACATGGCACTCATGCCAAAAAGAGTTAAGTATCGTAAAAGCCAGCGCGGCCGAATGAAGGGCAATGCAACAAGGATGAATTATGTGGCTTTTGGCGAATACGGTCTGCAGGCTCTGGAAATGAGTTGGGTAACCGCAAGGCAGATTGAGGCAGGCAGAGTTGCCGCGTCGCACTTTTTGCACAGGTCCGGCAAAGTTTATATAAGAATATTCCCGAGCAAATCCATAACTAAAAAACCTCTGGAAACAAGAATGGGAAAAGGCAAAGCGGAAGTTGAGCAATGGGTTGCTTGTGTAAAACCGGGAATGGTAATGTTTGAAATCGGCGGTATCGGCGAAGATATTGCAAAACGTGCCCTGGCCCGAGTCGCATACAAAATGCCGATTAGGTGCAGATTAGTTACCAGAAGGCATTCAGTTTAAGGTGTAATGATGAAGGCAACAGAGATAAGAGAAATGAGACCGGACGAAAGACAGAGCGAGCTTGAAAAGCTCGAAAAAGAGCTGTTCAATCTCCGCACAAGGGCTGAAACGGAAAAGCTTGAAAATACGCAGTTGCTGCGAAATATGAGGCGGGATATCGCCAGGTTCAAAACAATTATGAAACAAAGCCAGTTGAAGGGCTGATGTAAATGGAAGGCCAAAGAAAACAAAGAAGAACAGTTCGCGGAGTTGTTATTAGCCGCAGCGGCGATAAGAGCATCAGGATTGAACTGAAATACAGGGTAAAACACCCTGTGTATGGAAAGTTTATCAGGAAGAGTACCAAGCTTGGTGTTCATGATGAAAAGAATCAGGCAGGCGTTGGTGATCTGGTTGAGGTTACCGAGTGCAGGCCGATGAGCAAGACCAAGACCTGGCGTCTGGTACAGATAGTGCAAAAGGCACAAGAGCAAGTTTAACTTTTTAGGTATTAAAGGACAGAGCGTTGATTCAACAGGAAACAATAATTGATATTGCCGATAATTCCGGCGCCAAACGGGCACAGTGTATACTGATGCCCGGCCGCAGCGCTTCTCGGCTTGGTAAATTCACACGTTGTACCGCGTCAATAGGCGACATTATTTGTGTAGCGTTAAAAAAGTCTCTGCCGACTTGTCAGCTTGACAGGAAGAAAGTTTACAGATGTGTGGTGATTCGCACAAAAAGGCAGATTCGCAGGCCTGACGGCAGTTATGTGAGATTCGATAACAATGCAGCTGTGATTATAGACGCCGATGGCAATCCGGTAGGAACAAGAATATTCGGCGCCGTAGCGAGAGAATTGAGAGAAAAGAATTTTATGAAAATTGTTTCTCTCGCCAGTGAGGTTGTCTAAATGGCAAGACATATTAAAAAAGGCGATATGGTGGAAGTTGTTGCCGGAGCTCACAAGGGAACGACCGGCAAAATTATGCGGGTTATGCCTTCGAGAGGCAGAGTTATCGTTGAAGGCGTCAACAGGCGGTATAAACATGTAAAGCCTTCGAGGAAATATCCGCAGGGAGGCAGGATTCAGGTTGAACAGTCTTTGCATATAAGCAATATTCTTCCGCTGAATCCGAAGACTTCGAAGGGTACAAGAGTGAAATTTACAACTGACAGCAAAGGCGTCAAGAAAAGAGTCGCTATAGATGGTTCTGAAATTGGTGTTTTGAGAAAGGCTTGACCGGACAGGGTGCCGGCCAATTAGAAAGTTTTGTATATGGCAAGGTTGAGAGACTTATATAAATCGAAAGTGATTCCGACACTGCGGGAAAAGTACAACTACAAAAGTTCCATGGCAGTGCCGAGAATGACAAAGGTTATTATCGCGATGGGCGTAGGCAAGGCAACGCAGGATAAGAAATTTCTTGAAAGCGCTTTGCAGGATTTGACGCTGATAGCCGGCCAGAAGCCTCTCGTTTGCAAGGCCAAGAAGAGCGTTTCAAATTTCAAGGTAAGAGAAGGCGAGTCAACAGGACTTAAGGTTACGCTTCGCGGTCAGCGGATGTATGAATTTATGGACAGGCTGATTAACCTTGCGATACCGAGAGTGAAAGACTTTCGCGGGCTCAATCCGAATAGTTTTGACGGTCGCGGTAATTATTCGATGGGTATGAGCGAGCAGACCGTGTTCCCGGAAATTGATTCGGCGAAAGTGGAAAATGTTCAGGGAATGCATATAACGTTTGTAACGACAGCCAAAACGAACGACGAATCAAAAGAAATGCTAAAACTGTTTGGCATGCCATTCAGGGAGTAGTTAATGACGACAAAAGCTCTTGTAAATAAATGTAATAAGAAGCCGAAGTTCAGCGTAAGGGCTTATACCCGATGCCAACTATGCGGCAGAGCCAGAGCAGTTTATAAAAAATTTAAAATTTGCAGATTGTGTCTTAGGAAATTAGCGTCTGAAGGCAAAATACCGGGCCTTAAAAAAGCAAGCTGGTAAATAAATAAACAGGTTAATAAACGAAATTCAGGTTTGATACAGGAATTGTCAAATGCACAGTGATCCGATAGCGGATATGCTTACGAGAATACGAAACGCCGGGAAGGCGGGACATAAAGATGTTATGATCAAGATGTCCAAGATAGCCCGCGGCCTCGCTCAGGTTCTGCAGAACGAAGGGTATATAATGGGTTTTGACAAGATTGACGACGCCTGCAAGCAGGGCCTTTTACGGGTAGAGCTTAAATACTCGATGGATGGATCGCCTGCGATAACTGAAATCAAAAGGGTAAGTAAGACCGGAAGAAGAGTTTATCTTCCAGTTGACGAGCTGCCTTGCGTTATGAATGGTATGGGTATAGTAATTATGTCAACGAATAAGGGCATTATGACTGACGGACAATGCCGCAAGGAAAACGTCAGCGGCGAAATACTTTGTACGGTGTGCTAATGAGTAGAATCGGAAAAAAACCAATTGTTATACCGTCCGGCGTGAAAATTGAAATGGCCGGCCAAACCGTCAAGGTTAGCGGTCCCAAGGGCAGTCTTGAGATAAAGTGTTATCCGCAAATCAGTGTGAAGCTCGATGGCGACGGCAAAAAGATTGTAGTGGGAAATTCCCGTCCTGACGGCCGGCTGGAAAAAGCGATGTACGGTACGACCAGGGCGCTGCTGAACAATATGGTAATTGGTGTCAGCAAGGGTTTTGAAAAGAAAATGGAAATATACGGGACAGGCTATAATGTGAAAGAGCAGGCCGGCAATCTGATTTTAACGGTTGGCTTTGCGAATCCTGCCCAGGTAAAAATACCCAAGACCGTAAAAGTTATAATAGATATACCCGCGACAAAGGGCAATGATACGCCGGCGAAGTTTACTCTTACAAGTTACGACAAGCATGATATTGGACAGTTTGCGGCCGAGGTCAGAAAAGTACGGCCTCCCGAGCCTTATCAGGGCAAAGGGATACGTTATGGCGGCGAGCATGTTCGCAGGAAGGCCGGCAAGGCATTTGCCAGCGGCGCAGCATAATCTGGTTCTGTTTTTTATAATGAGATTTGTTTATGCAGATTGATAGAATACAAAAGTCAAGAATTAGAAGGAAACTTCGAGTCCATAAGAAAGTGCTCGGCACGCAGGAAAGGCCTCGGCTGAGTGTTTTTCGTTCGAATCGGCACATCTATGCACAGATTATAGATGATGTGGCATCTGTTACGCTCGCATCAGCCGGTACCAGAAGCGGAACGGTTCGGGACAGCCTGAAAAAGACAGGCAATATCGCGGCAGCAAAGATTGTCGGCTCTGAGATTGCAAAACAGGCAATACAGGTTGGAATCAAATGTGTAAAATTTGATAGAAATCGGTATCGTTATCATGGCAGAATCAAGGCGCTTGCTGATGCGGCCAGAGAAGCAGGGCTCGTTTTTTAGTAAGCAAAATTTGGAGATATCGAATTGGCAGAAGAGTTTAAAATAACAAACGGTCCGGACAGCCCTCTTGAGGATACGGTAATAAAGGTTTTCCGTTGTGCCAAGGTGGTTAAGGGCGGCAGACGGTTCAGTTTCGCAGCGATGGTAGCTGTGGGCGACCGTACCGGAAGGGTTGGAATCGGTTACGGCAAGGCAAAAGAAGTGCCTATGGCCGTTGATAAAGCTGTAAAGGACGCTCGCAAGAGTATATACAGAGTTTCGCTGAACGGTCAGACCATACCTCATCAGATTATGGGCAAGTTCGGCGCAACAAAAATAACATTAATACCTGCAAGCCCCGGAACAGGAGTTATTGCCGGTGCCGGTGCCAGAGCGGTGCTGGAACTTGCCGGCGTTCACGATGTGCTGACGAAAGTCTACGGCAGTACGACTACAAAGAATGTTGTTAAAGCTACATTAGACGGTTTATTGAAGCTTCGCGATCCACAGTCGGTAGGGCTTGTTCGCGGAGTTGCTGTCGAACCGGTGAAAAGGTGGTGATGAAGTTATGCTAAGTCATGAAATAACTTCAATAGCAGGCGGTAAAAAACGGCGAAAGAGAATTGCTCGAGGCATCGGCTCAGGTCATGGTAAGACCAGCGGCAGAGGCCATAAAGGCAGTCTAAGCAGAGCAGGTGCCAAACGCAAGCTCGGCTATGAAGGCGGTTCGATGCCTCTATTCAGAAGGCTTCCGAAGCGCGGCTTCAGCAATTTTAACTTTGCCTGCAGATATGAAATAGTAAACGTATCGCAGCTTGACAGATTTGATGATGGTTCTGTGATTGATGCCAAAATGCTTTTCGACGCGGGACTTGTCAACAGTATCACAAGCAGGATTAAAGTCCTCGGAGACGGCGAGCTTACGAAAAAACTGCAGGTAAGCGCTCATAAATACAGCAAGGCCGCCCATGACAAGATATTAAGCTGCGGCGGAGAAGCCAAAATTGTGGCGTAATAAATTGACAAGGAAGACAAATGTTTAGTGCTGCTGCAAGTATATTTAAGATTCCTGATTTGCGGAACAAGGTGCTGTTTACGATAGCGCTGCTGATAATTTACCGTGTCGGGTTTCATATTTCCATACCCGGCATAGATACGCAGCGAATGTTAGGCGTTTCTAAGCAGCAGGACCAGGATAGTCCAATCAGCAGAGCTATGGAACATCTGCAGATGCTCAGCGGCGGTGAATTCAGAAAAAGCAGCCTGTTTGGTCTGGGCATTATGCCTTACATAACAGGTTCGATTATCCTTATGCTGCTGGGCGAAGTTATGCCTTCGCTTAAAAAGCTCAAGGAGGAAGGACAAACCGGATATAAGAAGATACAGGAGTATACTCGGTATCTTACAGTGCCGATATGCCTGGTTCAATCGATGATGATGGTAAAGATGATGCGGCCTTATGCGTATCCTGAACTTGGAGGCGCGACGATCATTCTGGGCGTTGTTGGTATGACTACCGGAACGATATTTCTTATGTGGCTCGGTGAACAGATTGATGAATACGGCATCGGAAACGGAATAAGCCTTCTGATTATGGCAGGTATCGTTGCGAGAATGCCCGGCACAATAGCCAGAATATGGCAGAATACCTCGTTAACAGTAGGCGCCGGCACGGCAGCCGGAACTTATGGCCCCGGGAAAATTGTGTTTCTGATAGTAGCGTTCGTGTTTGTTGTCGCAGGAGCGATATTGATAACGCAGGGACAAAGGCGAATACCGGTACAGCAGGCCAAGCAGATGCGTGGTATGAAGATGTATGGCGGTCAAAGGCATTATCTGCCGTTAAGGATAAATCACGGCGGCGTTATGCCGATAATTTTTGCTTCGAGCTTGATGCAGTTTCCGCCGATAGTTTTCGGCCAGCTTTTGAGTATTCCGAAATTCGCCAACTCAGTGGTTCTGGGAAATATAGCTATGTCGCTTAATCCCGGTGCGTATGTATATAATGTTTTGTATATTGTTCTCATAGTTCTGTTTTCGTATTTCTGGACAACGGTGCAGTTTCAGCCCAAGGAAATGGCTAAAAACCTCCGCAACTCCGGCAGTTTTATTCCCGGCCTTCGTCCCGGACACAGGACAGCCGAGTATCTTGAAACAGTAATGGCGAGAATTACATTTTACGGAGCGGCTTTTTTGGCGATTATAGCGGTTGTACCAACTGTCATCGCTCAACTGCCGGGACTTGATATTGACTGGCAGGTAGCGTCTTTCTTTGGCGGTACAGGCCTGCTGATTGTTGTGAGCGTATCACTTGATGTGGTACAAAGAATAGAAGCTAACCTGATAATGCGAAATTATGAAGGTTTCAGTTCAGGCGGCAGGATAAAGGGAGCTCGCGGATGGTAATAATCCTGCTTGGTCCGCCCGGAGCTGGAAAAGGCACACAGTGCAAGCGGATTGTTGGAAAATATAAGCTGGTTCATTTATCCAGCGGTGATATTTTAAGAAGCCAGCGAGCCTCTGGAACTGAGTTGGGTAAAAAGGCCGCGGATTTTATGGATTCGGGCCGGCTTGTTCCTGACAAGTTAATAATAGAGATGATGGTTGTCGCGATAGAGTCGGCAAAAGGCAATTGTGTTCTGGACGGTTTTCCACGCACAGTTGTGCAGGCAGTTGAACTTGATGAAGAGCTGACGCGAAAAGATAAAAAAATAGATGCTGTTGTGAATCTGGTTATTGATGACAGTATTTTGGAAAAACGCATAACCGGCAGACGAAGCTGTCCTGCCTGTGGTGCGGTTTATCATATAGATACGTTAAAGCCCAAAGTTGAGGGCGTTTGTGACAAGTGCAGCGGGCAAAAACTTGTTCAGCGAACTGATGATAAGCCGGAAGTTG
>Ga0315278_10000075_pt1 | contig 80857 bp, 75 predicted proteins | sample YL17G06_0_MG_FD_203880 | JGI IMG/M metagenome (GOLD analysis project Ga0315278, IMG submission 203880) | Sediment microbial communities from Yellowstone Lake, YNP, Wyoming, USA - YL17G06_0 | ecosystem: Environmental > Aquatic > Freshwater > Lake > Sediment | place: USA: Wyoming | collected... | reverse complement strand
ACTTGCCCAGGTCGATACCGATGAGGGTGACTGCATTCATGGGATGGCCTCCTCTAATAGATCCCTCCTCAGCGTAGCGCTAAGGCGGGACCGGGCTGACCATCTCATTAACCCCGGCGCGGGGCCGGGGTTCTGACACATATAGATGTGGTAGCGGCGCCAGCATTCGCTGATTTCCGTCACCGTCAAGTCAACACAAGGCCGCAGGCGACCTCTGAATGCGACACGGTCATGCCCGGACCGCCCGCGGGAGCGCAGCCAGGAACCGGTCGACCTCGCGATGCACTCCGATCGTGACGCGCGCCCAGGTGTCGTAGCCGTCGAAGTGGCGAGCGACCTTGATGCCCTCGGCGAGCATCCGATCCTGGAACCGCTTCAGCGGCCCTCCGGTATCGAAGAACACGAAGTTGCCCTGGGCATCGGTTCGATGCAGCCCCATCCGATCGAGCGTCGCGTGCACGCGCGCGCGGTCCCCGACGAGCGCGGCGCGCGTCGTCTTCAGGAACGCATGGTCGTTGAAGCTCGCGATCGCGGCCGAAAGTCCTGTCGTGTTTGGCCAGGTGATTGAAAGCGCGGCGAAGCGTGGCGCGAGCGCCGCAGGCATGATCGCGTAACCGATCCGAAGTCCCGCGAGCCCGTGGATCTTCGAGAACGTCCGCAGCACGATCATGTTGGGGACGTCCGTCACCAGCCCCGCGGCCGTCGCGACACCCGGTTGATCGACGAAATCAATGTAAGCCTCGTCGATGATCACGGTGCAGTCCGCGGGAACTGACCGGACAAAAGCCTCGAGCGCGTCGTGCGTGACGGCGGTCCCGGTCGGGTTGTTGGGGTTGCAGACGTAGACGAGGCGCGTAAGCTCCGTGACCGCTTCCCGCATCGCCGGAAGATCGTGGCGATGATTGGCGTCCGGCGCTACCCAGCGCACCTTCAGGCCGAGTTTCCCGGCAAACTCCGGCAGCTCTTCATAAGTCGGTCTCGAGGCGACGAGTTCGCCACCGGCGCTTGTCGTCATGGCGAGGAGTCCCGCCATCTTGAGCAGTTCACCCGACCCCGTGCCGATCACGATCTGGGAGGTCGCAACGCCCTCGCGCGCCGCGAGTTGATTCGTCAACGCTGTAATCGTCGCATCCGCATAACGCGGCGCCTCGCCGACGCTCGCGAGAATTGCCTGACGGGCGGCCGGGGCGGGACCGTAGGGATTTTCGTTGCTGTCGAGCCGGATCAAGCCTGGCGTGCCGCCAGTGGCGCTTGGTGCTGCGGCGAGGACATTTGAGGGGAGTGGTGCAAGGAGGACGGCCGCCCCGATCAGTGCATCGCGGCGTGTCAAACGCCGTAGGCTGAAAGAGGCCGGGTCGTCAACAACAGTGCGCAGGTCAGCAGACATGGGCGTCTCCTCGGAGGATGCCCGAACGCTACCACGCCGCGTCATCGGCGGGAACAAGGCGATAGGCCTCATTTCCGCGCGCTTTTTCCCTATCTGCGGGGAGTGCTGAAGTAGCCCCCACCAATAGAAACCCCGCCGAAGCGGGGTTACGTTGTCGATTGAGCGCCGCGCTCAGTGCCCCACTCGCTTGCCGCTGAAGCGTGCGTACCCCCCACCGCCCGACGCGCCAGCGGACTGCGGCTGGATCACGGCGTTGAGGCCGGTACCAAAGTTCACACCCGTGACATTGCCGCTCACCTCCAGCGACGAAAACGAATCGAAGGTGGGGTAGGCTCCGCACGCCTCGCCCGCATCACAGATAAAGAAGTCGTTGTTGTCGTCCGAGCCAGCCAATACGAAGTAACTACCCGCGACCACATCCGGGATGCTGAACTGATACACGCCGTTGCTTGCATTCAGCTCCGTGCCATACAACGTATCGAAGGTGACCGAATCAATGAGCAGGACATAATGGAAACCGGCGTTGGCCGCGGCATTGCTGGCGCTCACCTGCATGATGACCGGGATCGACACCGTGTTCGCAGTCGAGACAATTGTGATGGACGCGACATACGTGTCCACGACCAGCCCCGTGCGGTTCACAGTGACGGTGCGCGTGCCAAGGCCAGTGGCAGGATCGGATGCCGCGCCGACGGTAAGCCAACTGGCATCATCCGACACTGACGTGACAGTCAGGCTGCCGCCGCTGCCGTTGACCAGCGAGAGCGTTGCATCGGTGCCCTGTGTGTCGAAGTTAAGGCCGCCGGGTGTGGCGACGAGCTTGGCCGGCACTGGCGTGGGGGTTGTCTGTACGGCCACCACGGCAGCGTAAGCGTTCACAAGGCCGTAGCCGAACTCGTCGTCACGACCGGGGGCGCCCAGATCCTGCGTCAACTGGCCGCTCGAAAGCAGGTCGTCGAATTGCGACGGGGTGAGCGCGGGATTGACCGCCTTCATGAGCGCGGCGACACCCGCCACGTGCGGCGCGGCCATCGAGGTGCCTTGGAACTTGGAAATGTTGTAAGTGAATACCACAGTGCCCCTGCTGTCATCACCCCAGGTGCTCAGGACGCCGTCGACATATCCATCGCCATTCAGGTCGCGGCTCGTGTCGCCCCCGGGCGCGGCGATGTCCACGAAGGCGTTGAAGCTGGAGTAAAACGCACGGGTCTTGTCGATTGCCACGGCGCCCACCGACACCACGCCAGTGTAGGAAGCGGGGTAGCCAATGAGATTCCCCCGCTGAGCATTGTTCCCCGCCGAGGCGATGATGATGACCCCCTGGTCGCGCGCCAGGGTGACGACATCTTGCTCGGCCTGCGATGTACACGTGCAGCCGAGGCTCATGTTGATGATGTCGGCGCGTTGCGCGGGCAGGGTGCCGGAACCATTGGACACCCGCGCTGCATAAAGGATGGCCTGATTGATGTCATCGCTAGTGCCACCAAACAATCCCAAGACACGCAGCGGCATGATGCGGGCGTTCCAGGCAACACCCGCCACGCCGATGCCATTATTGGTGGCAGCCGCGATCGTGCCAGCCACATGCGTGCCGTGGAAACTGCTACTGCCACCGCAGCACAAGTCACCTGGATCGTTGGGATCCGGGTCTCTGCCGTCCCCATCGCCGGCATTGAATGGATCGCTGATGAAGTCATAGCCGCTGACGAGCTGGCCCTGCAGGTCGGGATGGGCAAGCAGCACACCGGTATCAATTACCGCGACGATCACGGAACTGCTGCCGGTGGTGATGTCCCAGGCCTGCGGCAGATTGATGAGCGGGTAGTGCCACTGATAATGATAGAACTGGTCATTCGGCACGGCGGAGCGCTTGAGGATGTAATTCGGCTCCGCATAGCGCACCCCCGGCTGCTTGCCGAGTTGCTTGATGGCGCGCAGCGTGCGCCATTTGCGCTCCAGCTCCGCGTTGCCGGCAATGCCGAGCGGCAGCGCTTCCTTCGCGGCGACTGCGCCCGGGGTCGCAGCCGTGGCCTTCGCCTTCAGAGTGGTCTCGTCGATCTTGATCAGTACTGGACGTTTGGTTGCCGCCGAATCGCTGGCCGTCATCTGCAAGCCCATGGCGGAGAGGCGCATACCGAGCGCCTGCGCACCAGTCTTGGCGGGCTCGAAGCGGGCGATCAGCTCGCCTGGCACGAACTCGGAGAGCACCGAAAGCCGCGGGGTAGACGCAGTGCCGATAAACTGCCCGATGGTCAGGATGTAGTTGGAGTCACCAGCGGATGCAAAGACAATAATGAGATAAGTCCCGGAGGTGGTCACGGTGATCGTCTCGGTGACGCCGATGCCTTCCGAGCTGGCTACGAGGTTGCCTGCCTCATCGGCAAGGAAGAGATCCAGGTCACCGGCGATGGCATCGCCGATCGTGAGAGTAAGCAACTGATTGGTCGCAAGGGTGACAAGGTAGAGGTCGTTGGCATCGCCCGCCACCTGCGACCGGCCAGATTCACCGAATCCCGGCTGATTCACATAGCCGCCCACCGTCGCGGGATTACCGATGGACTGGGCCGTGGCAATGTCATCGTTGGCAACATAGGTAGCGTTCGGGTCGTTCACGTCACTGTCGGCAACACTCCCAGAAGCGGCAGTAATAGTGCCGCTGACTGTGAACACACTAAAGGTTGTGCTAGTGAACGTATCTGCCACCCCACCGACCGTGAGGGTCGTGTTGGTGGCCGTGCTCGTCGTAACGGCACTGGTGTCACGGACGCAGACGGTTTGGTTGTTACTGATCATGCCGGCAACGCTGGTGAAGGTTGCGCCACAGCCGATGGAGTACGTACCGCCAGTGACGCTGATGGCTGCGGCAGCATCGATGCCGCTGATCGTTACCGGTGCCGAGGTGATCTCCGTGGCAAGGGCCACGTTGTTCTGATCGACAAACGTGAACACGTTCGGCGTGGTGTCAGCGGTAGCTCCGCCGCCGCCGCCCCCACCGCCACAGCCAAGCAGCGACATCGCGGCCAGAATTGCCGGTAACGTGTTCTTCATCGGGGCATCCCCTGCCAGAATTGTTCGTCTTATGTAGAAAACGTATACACGCAATCTTGGGTTTGAGCAAACCCAGCGCCTGCACGCAACATAGCGGCGCGCCCTGGATGCACTAACTGAAACCCCGGCGCAGGGCCGGGCTACGCGAATCAATAAATTTTCGCAGCTTATGGTGCCGCAAGACCAGCGTCGTTCGTGGCAGTGGCTTCCCTCAGCGTCAGGTAGCCCCCTCCCCCAGGGCGAACGCCACGGGCTCACCGCAAGCGCAGCCGCTTCCCGCTCGCGCACTCTCCGTACCTCCGCGCGCCTACCTCGCAACAGAAATGGCCGCTTGAAATTCCTATTCTTAACCGTTTCCAATTACGATTGCCCTGACGGACCATCGGCCCGCCGTCAGGACCGGTTAGCGAGTGTCGTTCTTAGAAGGAAGAAAACAGATGCCACCGATGCGCCGGCTGATAGGCTTGTTGGCCGCAGCGCTGCTGCCGGCACTGGTTGCCACGGCGGCAGCACAGGACGCAAACATCACGCAACCGGTGGCGGACCTCGAGCAGCTGCTCGCCGCCGAACCGCTGGTGATCACGCAGGCAGAGATCAGCCGGCCCAAGGCCAAGGGCGACATCACCTTGCGGGCCGAAATCTCCTTCGGCGGGGCACCGCCACTGCGCGTGAAATTGCGCAAGGCTGAACCCGGCGCTGACTCCTTCAACAACGTCCCGCGCTACGACTTAGCCGCGTACGAACTGCAGAAGCTTTTCCTCGATCCAGCCGAGTACGTGGTGCCGCCCACTACGCTGCGCATGGTGCCGCTGGCGGACTTCGCGAAGTATTCGCCCGGCGTCGCGCCCACGTTTTCCGCCGCCGACCAGGTGCTGGCCGTGGTGCAGTATTGGCTGAGCGACATCACGGTGGTCGCGGACGTCTACAGCCCCGAGCGTTTTGCCGCCGACCCGGTCTATGCACGCCACATCGGCCAGCTGAACGTGCTCACGTATCTGATCAGGCATCGCGACTCGAACCTCGGCAACTTTCTGCTCGGCAAAGCGGAGGTCGGCGCGCGCGTGTTTTCGATCGATCACGGTGTCGCCTTCGCGTCGGACGAGAGCGATCGCGGCGAAGTATGGAAGGATATGCGCGTGAATCGACTTCCGGCCGACACCGTCGAACGGCTGCGCCATGTCACACCGCAACTGCTGGCGGATCGACTGGGCGTGCTCGCGCAATGGCGGCTCGAAAGCCGCAGCTACGTTCCCGTGGCGAACGGCAAGAACTTGTCGCAAAACCGTGGCGTCCGCCGCGCAGGCAGCGACCTGCAAATGGGCCTGACCAAGTCGGAGATTCTCGCGGTGCACCGACTGTTGACGAAACTGCTCGAGCGTGTCGATCGCGGCGAGATCGCCATGGTGCCCGCGGCGGCGGCAACGGCGAAATCACCCTGATCGAGTGCGACGGCAGCGCGCGCGTCAGCTCGTCACGCGTCTGGCCACGAAAGTGCTACGTGCCTCGAGCCCGTCCAGGTTGGAGGCGATGACCGTAATACGCAGCTCTGCTATTTCGACATTCATCGGTGCCTTGCCGGTAAAGGCCTGCAGCCGGACGTTGAACCGCATCCAGTGCGGCAATCGATGCCCATCATCGCGGCGGGCCCGCAGCACCAGCACATCGCCCGGTTCCGCGTCGTAGAACGCAGTCGGCGAAACCGGGTGCATGAACGACTCGCCGGGCGCATAGAGTAAGTCGGGAATGGGCTCGACCGCTACGGGTGCCACATTCACCAGGTTCTCGCGCGTCTTCCGGCCGTAATCGCGCCCCATTAGCGCCGCGAGCGCAATCCATCCCAGCGCCAGTACCAGGTTCACCAACGCAAAGTTATGGGCTTTCCAGGCCAATATATTGAGCCCGACATACACGCCGACCGCCTGGATGAGATCGCCAAAGCGGCAGAAGAATGTGTCGATCGCGGTCTTGCCGTCGTATTTCGAGTCGCGGTCGACCGGCAGGAACAGCGCCTGCCGCGTGGTGTTCATCAGCGAGTAATCGACGCCGTTCTCTCCTAACTTGATCCGGCGGACCAGGTAGAAGAACGGAATGAAGCCACCGAGCATCGGCCCGAACACCAGCAGGCCATATCCCACGGCGACGATGACCGGCTGGACCAACAGCGCGCCGCGCACGCCGACGATGTGGTAGACGCGTGAAACCACAAACAGCTGGATGACCAGACTGATCAGCGTCACCCAGAAATTGAAATTTCCGTAAAACTCGATGATGAGCGAGCCCAGGTCGAGTGCTCCGCCGCTCTCAGCGACGCGCGCCACGGCATCGGCCTTCACGTAGTCGGCCAGAATGAATTCTCCCGTGGTGTTGATCCAGTTGAGGAGCACCACGAACAGCGCCATATGCAGCAGATATCGATCGCGCAGCACCAGGCCGATGCCGCCGAGCAACTGGGGCACCGGCCGGGAGCGATTGATTTCGATGACGCGCGATCCCTCCGGGATCGCGGCACGTTCAGGCGTGGCAAGGAACAGCGTTGCGCCGAGTGTGCAGGTCGCGAGGATCATGAGCCCCATGGGCGAGAGCGCTTCCGCCAACTCCTGGGTGAGCTTGGAGCCGACAAGCGCGCCCAGATTAGCGCCCAGCATGATGACTACAAACAGGCGCTGGCCGCTCCTGACGTTGAACGAATCTGCCGCAAAGGCCCACATCTGCGACACGACCATGACGCCGTAGATACCGACCCAGATGAAGAACGCAAACGCAATGGGAACTTGATATCGGCTGAGCACCGCGAACAGCGGCAGCGTCACCACGAAGAAAACCGTCACGAGGCGCAGCAGATGCGCACCGTCGAGGTGGTGTCGCAACCGGCCATATAGCGGCACGATGAGCATCAGCACCAGCGCCATGAGCGCCACCGCGTACGCGCGCGTCTCGGCCGAAAACTTGGTGAGCATGAATGCTTCGCGCAGCGCTTTCACTTCCTGGTACGACGCGAGTAGCAGGAACCCGTGCAGGAAGAACAGGAACGCGGTGTGGCCCTCGCCGGGCGCCACGCGCGTGACCATCGACAGTAGCCGCTCGAAGCGGGTCAGGCGGGCGTGGTCAGAGTTCAAGCGGTCAGCGCCTTAGCAACGGACGAAACCATGGGCGCTGCGAGCATTTGCCCGCCGGCGCGGACGGCACGGGCTGAAGTGGTATCGCCGGCCGGCGCCGGCCTCGTCCAGCGGCGCAATGATTTTCTTGAACTTGCGAATGTCCGCATTCTTGCCTCTGTCCATTGATCCGAAAGGAGTTTGCGGCAGGCGATGTACAAGCTAGGAATAGTAAACACGCTTCTCAGCAGAAGCCAGCGAATCAAATTACCTGATGCGCACGAATTTCAGCCGCCAATCGACCGTGCGCCGGCCTGAAAAGGCGCCAGGTCGCAACGAAAGCTCCTGGCGGGTTGGCGCGGCGGCACCGCGACCTGGATGCAGTTAAAGAATCTATGGTCAGCCCGGTCTTTGCAAGGTAGTCCGGTATTGAAACAAGGGAGGTTTGCGCAAATCTGTCCGGAGTAATGATGGGGAGGCAATTCCCCGCACCTCGATGAGAGCCGCGCCCGGCGATCCTCAAAAACCCCGCAGCGTCATGGTGCTGTTCTGTTTACCAGGATATTCGCCAGGCCGTTGAGCCGTTTGTTTCATCACTTGGTCGACATCGCAAACCCGGACGGGAAGCATCGATATCGTCGGTTCAGGCGGCCAGCGGCCGCAGCAGCTGCTGGCGCGATAGCTTCTTGCGAAACACCATCCGACCCAATCCGTCCTGCGCGTGCAGGTGGAAGCTGTGCTTGCTCAGGTCGATACCGATGAGAGTGACTGCGTTCATGGGATGGCCTCCTCTAATAGATCCCTCCTCAGCGTAGCGCTAAGGCGGGACCGGGCTGACCATCTCATTAACCCCGGCGCGGGGCCGGGGATCTTGAAAAGTGGTAGCGCGGGCGCGCTACTTCGAGTGGAGACGGACTGGATCGAGGTCGAGTTGCGGTAGTTCACCCTCATCCTCCGCCTGCCCTACAAAAAGAAACCCCGACACGAGCGGGGCCCATCCGAAATCTCCATCCACAACACCTGCCGGCACCGTGGCGCTGCGTTGTGCCGATCTGTGGAAGGGCGGCTGCCAAGCACCGCGATTATTTATCCCTAAGGCTCATTACTCGATCGGCAAATCGCCGTGGCCACCGAGCCACTCGCGCCACTGGCGGCGCCGCTGGTCGCGTTCCTCCGCGAGATGACGCTCCACACGCTCTTGCGCCGCCTTGTCCCAGATCCAGGTGGCTGACTCCGGCACAGTTTGGACGGCGCGTGTTCCCGCCGCACTCATGATTGCACTCGAATCCGTGCGATCCGCGAAGATATCGGTTCGATTGGCCATGTCAGCGTTGTTGACGCGTGAATACAGCGAGATAATCGAGCGGCCGGCACTTACCAGGCCCTGATAATCGCCGACAAACAGGCCTTCTGCGTTCGGGGCGTTCAGCATGTCGAAATTGCCAGCGAGTCGCGTCTCGCGCCAGCCGCTACCTGCCTGGGAGACCGCCAGCCAGAGGTCGGTCGGCCGAGTACTCGACGTGCTCGCCGCACGGAAATCGTAATAAAGGACGCCGATCGTACCGTCATCCTGGACGGTCAGCGTTGGTATGAACGCCGGTACGGTGGGATCGGCATTGACCCGAACCGGTGCCGTCCACGTCGCGCCGCCATCGATGGACCAGGCAATCGCAATCGCGTTGCGCGCGCCGCTTGAGAACCGCGAGTCCTGCCAGCTCGCATAGAGCGTGCCACGCAGGGGATCTGCGGCGAACGAACCCAGGATTTCACCGGCTCGCACGATCACTCCCGGTCTCGAAGGATCCTGCGTGCTGACAGAACGCATATCGGCGACATAGACGGGCGCTGACCAACTCAACCCTTTGTCACCGGATGAAATCACCGCGACTCGACCGGTCACCAGGTTCGGATTGCCGGGCACCGCAACAAGCTCTGTGAAGAAGTCGTACACCATGCCGTTCGGCGCCACGACGACTATGTTGCCGATTGTTTGCGCGCCGGCACCGGGATCGTAAATGGTAACCGCCGGTTCCCAGCTGAGCCCGCCGTCCTGGGAGCGGGCAAAACGGGTCGGGCCTCTGTTGCTGGTATCCAGCCTGTCCCAGACCGCATACACGTAGCGCGTGTCGGTCGGGTCGATGGTCACGCTTTCCTTGTCATTGAAGAACAACGACCCATCATCATTCGAGAGTTCTACTGGCGCGCTCCAGCTGAAACCGCCATCGCCCGAGCGGCTCACGACCACAGCACTGCGCGCACCGGCAGCGAGGATGGCGCCCGTGAACGCGATACCGACATGGAACGCCACGACACCATTAACGCTGACCCAGGGGTCGGACGCGCGCGCATAGCTTCCCATGGCGCACTGCGAAAATGGCAATGAGCGCGGGTCGCTCCAGGTGACACCGCCATCCACCGAGACGGCGTTGACGAGGCCAAGCGCGCCACCGGTTGACAGCCGGTCCTGCTGCCACGCGGCAACCAGATGGTTCGGGTTAGACGGATCGATCGCGAGCTGAGGTTCAACTTCGGCGTTGACGTAAGTCGTGGTGCCGCCGGCAATGGGGAGACAGCCGGCGCTGAACGGGGTCGCCCGCGAGACCCGCACAGCCGTTGGCGTGGTAAAGACCGGTGGAACAGGCGGCGGTGGCGGTGCCTGAGCGGATCCCCCGCCGCCGCAGGCGGCCAGCGCAGTCGCTATTGCCAGAATGCCAATGGCTCCTGGCGAAAATAGTCTCGCACTAACGGTCAAGGGAAACTCATAGGCCACGGGGAGCCCGAACAATTTCGTTTGCGAATCGGTAATGATAATCGTAGCACTCGTAGCGGGCTGCTTCCGGTCGGTTTCGACCGAGCTTCCTGGATGCGCTATTCATTCGGTGCCGATACGGCAGCGTTTGGGCGCAGCTTGAACGGCCGCAGCCAGCGCCCATCCTGTCTGCTATTTGCCACCATACGCGATAGCTGTTTCGCGGACTTCAGCCGCTCTGTATCAGACTCGACAATGTATTTCTCTGCTTTCGCATATTCATCTACGGAAAGCGTTTCCGCTTGAATGTCAGTCACCGGCACAAGAATGACTGCCAAGAACGAAATCATGAATTTCATAGCCCTCTCTCTCGTGAATCAGGTTAGATTGCAGGCAAGCACTCGTGTCGACTTCGTGTTGATAGCCGGCCTTTAAGGTGCTCATGGACTTCGTGACGACCCACCTTCCGAGTGATGACGGCGTCGAGATTGCCGTCTACGAATGGCCGCTGCCTGCAGGCGCGAAGCCGAAAGCCGCGGTGCAGATCGCACACGGCATGGCGGAGCACGCCCGTCGCTATGATCACGTGGCGCGTGGATTGATCGCGGCGGGCTACGCCGTGTACGCGTCGGATCATCGCGGGCACGGACAGAGCGTGCGCTCGCCGGCAGACCTCGGCTTCTTCGCCGAGCAGGATGGCTGGCGCAAGGTGGTGGCCGACATGCTGCGCGTGAACCGGTACATCGCCGCGCGTCATCCGGGCGTTCCCCTTGTGCTGTTCGGTCACAGCATGGGTTCGTTCCTCGCGCAGGATTACCTGTTTTCGCATGGCGAGACGCTCTCGGGCGCCGTGCTGTCCGGCACCAACAGCGGCACCGCGGCGCTGGTGCGAGCTGGCCTCTTGATTGCTCGCTTGGAGCGCTGGCGCGTCGGACCTCGCGGCAAGAGTCGCGTGCTGGCGGCTCTCTCGTTCGGGGACTTCAACCGCCGCTTCAAGCCCACACGCACGGAGTTCGACTGGCTGTCGCGCGATCACGCCGAGGTCGACAAGTACATCGCCGATCCGCTGTGTGGTTTCGAGATGACCGTGCAGGGCTGGATCGATGTCTTCGGCGGCCTGATCAACAACGATGAGCCGAGCAACCAGGCGCGCGTGCCCAAGGCGCTGCCGATCTACTTGTTGGCTGGCGCCGAGGACCCTGTGGGTGGGGCTGGCAAGGGCGTGCTTGCGCTGGTCGCGTCGTACGGTCGTGCTGGCGTCACCGATGTCACCCACAAATTGTACGCCGCCGCTCGTCACGAGATGGTGAACGAGACCAATCGCGCGGAAGTCATCGCCGATCTGGTCGCGTGGCTAGATGGACACGTGGGACATGTGGCCGGCGCTGCCGCGGCGTCGTCCGGTTCGCGCGTCAGTTGAGCACGGGAGGAGCCGTGCGCGACCTGGATGCAGTAACAGCAACCCCGGCGCGGGGCCGGGGTCGGTCTGTCGTCAAGGGCGCATCTCGCCGCCCGCACCATCGGTGCATAACAGGCCTAAACGCTTGAAATGGACACCAAGGTGGCGACAGCAATTAACGCCTCGCGGAGCCCCCGGATGCCGCGACGCGACACCGGGGGCCCTCACTTACTGCGCCATCGCCTGCGCGTCTACTGCGCCTTCACGGCCTGATAGAACACGTCCTGTTGCGGATGGGTCTGGCCGGAGAGCGGATCGAACCCGCTCACCGGGTGAGTCACTGAGTTCCGCGAGTCGCCCCACAACGCGTGCACGGTGCCGTTTGCCGAGTCCACACTGAGGTACTCGCCGAGGTTGTAGCAGGGACGGATCAGCCGGTCGTAATTGGTCGTATTGAACGTTCCGCCGCTCGGCGCGCTCAGTGGAATGTTGGTCGGCGCCAGCGCCGTCGTCTGGCTCGACACACGGATGGCGCGCTTCGCCGGGAACGTCACGCCGCGATCGTGGGAGTTCGCCATGTCCACGTCGACGGTGCCGTCCGCGTGCTGGGTGTAGTAGGCCACGTGCACGTCGTTCGGGTCGCTGTCGATGCTCAGCGCAGGCAGCACGTGCTGCGTATTGCCAACCACGGTCGGATTCACCTGCACCGGCGCGCTCCACGTCGCACCACCGTCGTCCGAGCGCATGAACATGACGTTCGTGTTGCTCGTCGGATCACCAAAGAACGTGCTCGTCGATTGCGACCAAGCGAGGTAGAGCACGCCGTTACGCGCGGCGAACGCCGGCTGCACGGTCAGCCGCGAAGCCTGAACGAACGTGGGTTGTCCGAAGCGGCCCGTGCTCTGCGTGCCAGCGTGAATGGCCAGGCGGAACCCGCCGCTTGTGCCGCAGTCGATCAGACGGCCCGGCTGCACCAATGGAAGGAGGGTCGGATCCGGCGCGCCGGGTACGTTGAAGTTGAGGAACGAGAAGGTCTCGCCCGCGTCCTTCGACACCATGATCTGCAGGAAGTCCTGGTCGCCGTTACTGAACCGCGCGAAGGGCACGTACAGCACGCCCGTGATGCGGTCGACCGCCGGGTTTGAGAACTGCAGCGAGTTCTGCGGGAAGTCGGGGTTCGCGTTCGGCGGCGGTGCGAAGATCGTCTTCGCCTGCCAGGTCGCGCCGCCGTCCGTCGTGCGCCCGAAGCGCAGCTGGGCGCCCGACGCCTGGAAGCTCGTCCACGTGACGTAGACGTTGTCGCGGTTCATGGCGGCCGGGTCCGGGCCCACGGCGAGCCACTCCTTGTCGCCGCCATTGTCCTGCTGCACGACGGCCGCGTCGCTCCAGCTGCGCCCGCCGTTGACCGACTTGTTGACCTGGATGGTCGACAAACCTGCCGCGTTGGCACCGAGCGTCGCGAAATAGAAATTGCCTTTGCGATCGACGCCGACAGACGGGTCGCCGAAGGTAAAGATGCTGCCGGCGATCGGTGGCATCGATCCGCTCGCCCAGGTCGCGCCACCATCGTTCGAGACCGAATAGCCCGACAGGAAGCGATGCACGAAGGCGAGACTGGTCGGCCCGGTCTGCACGAGCGGCTGATCCGCGGAATTGTTGTACGTGGCGACGATGTTCCGGCCGGATGCAGCGATCGAGGTCTCGCTCTGCGTGTACTTGATGAACGGGCGCGTGAAACTGTAGGTCTGGATGTTGTCGAGCGCGGCGTTGTTCGCCTGGACATTGCTGCCCTTGAGCTTAACCTGCGACGCGACGCTCTGGCCGGGGATCGGACTCACGGCGTCCTGCGGCGCGGCGTTGCCGAACTCGGCGACCTCGTCGGCGACCTGGCGGCCGGCCGACCGGATGTCGACGTCCACGCCGTGCTTCGTGGTGTGTCCGGGCGCGGCGGCCAGCGCCGAGGCACTGCACAGCGTGGCGGCGACGGCCAGATACAGCGGGACTGACAGCAAGCGATGCGGGTTACCCATGGCGGTCTTCCTTGGCCAACGACGTGGCCAGTTTGTTGGTTGAGTTGGAAATGTTTCCTGTCCGGCGACCGACGGTGTCCTTCGTGATCTTGTCGCGGAGGAGAGCTAGCCTAGCGCCGGTTGAGGGCGACTGTCTATCGAAAACGTATACGTTGATTGGATGCCGGGATCCATACGTATAAACCGCTATGCCGGTGCCTGGCGCTGGCGGGCCAGAAGCAAGTCGCAGGAAGTGCGGGAGCATCGGCGAATGGCAGATACGACCGCCCGTGCCGCAGTTCACCGGCGCGACCTGGATGCAGTAACAGCAACCCCGGCGCGGGGCCGGGGTTCTGATGAAATTGGTAGCGGGGTCTTGCATTCAGATTAACGAAACGGCCTGGCGCGCCGAGATACTGCTGCGCTGATCGCGCTTGCCATCCAAGTTGCCGACGTCATCAAAGGCGCCGGCGGGCTGTTGGCGGAGCAAGCTACCGACGTCAGCGTGCAGACTGGACGTGACGGCTGATGTCTCCGTGCGGCGCGCCAGTCATCAGTTTCCGGAAATCGGTCCCGCTGACGTGCACGAGCCCGCGATGATCGCCGGCCTCGAAATAGACGTCCGATTCCTCCATGAGGCTGTCATCGAGAACGTTGTCGATGCTATAGGCGGCACCCAGCGGCGGCACCGCGCCCGGCTCGCAATCACTGAACAGGCTCCCTAGCTCGTCCTCGGTCGCAAGCCCGAGCGGGCGCCCGAAGCGCCTGTGGATGGCACCGAGGTCGACCCTTCGCGTGGCTGGCACGACCGCGATGATGAAGCCCTGGTCGTCTTTCAGGAGTGTTCCCTTCGCGAGCTGAGCGCCCGGGATATGCGCCGCCTGCGCGGTACGCGCACTGTCGAGCGTGCGCTTATGTTCGATTAGTTCGTACTTGACGCCCGCGCGGATGAGATGCTTTTGCACGGATACTGCAATCGTCATGACGGGCCCTCCTGTGCGGCTGTCTTGACCATGCTGTAACTATACGCCCGGGGCGGCAGGAGATGGCGCAACGGCAATCAGTGAGGCAGGAGGTGGGATCATGGCGAGCATCAAAGTCCGGCAAAACGGACCGTATCTGGTCATCGGTGACGATGTGACACTGGTGGACTGGAACGGTGTTTCGTATCCCGTTCCGAAACGGCCGTTTGCGCTCTGCCGCTGCGGCGGTTCGTCGACGAAGCCGTTTTGCGACGGCACCCATTCGCGGATCGGCTTCGCGGCGGCAGAGGCTGCCGTCCCGGGCAGTCAGGACCGCCCTGCTTCGCCCGACCCGCCGGCATGAATTTAGCGCGGGAGTGGATTGCGCGTCGTGACGACCGCCGAGAACGGACCAGACGCCTGGCCGGGACTATGATGCCCTTGGATCGATGGTCGATACCGGTCATGGTCCGAAGAAGTACCGGAGATTCTTATGCAGCAAGCGGTGCGGAAATATCTACAGGCCCTTGAAGCGGGCGACGCCGACAATGCGACTTCCCTGTTCGTGGCGGACGGCTGGGTCCAGTCACCATTTCTGGGTCGTTTGCCGGTGCGCGACTTCATCGAGAAGGTCGCCAGCGCATCTGGCGACTCCAAGCTCACCGTGCATGACATTCTCGTCAGCGCCGAAGGCCATTTGCGGGCAGTCGCCTACTATCTCTACGACTGGTCGCTGAAGGACGGCTCGCGGGTGTCGTTCGACTGCGCGGACGTTTTCAACTTCGATCTGAACACCGGACGCATCGCGTCCGTTGTGCTTGTTTACGACACCCACCTCGTCCGCGGCGTCGTCGACAAGAAATACCCGTGACGCAAATGGCGGACTTTGCAGGCGCGGGGCCGGGGTCCGTGTGATTGGTAGCGGGGGCGTGCTTTTTCCCCTATCTGCGGGGCTTAAATCGGTAAAGTGCGGATGCGCTTGCCCGTCAGCGCAAAGAGCGCATTGCACAGCGCGGGCGCGATGGGCGGCGTGCCCGGTTCGCCGACGCCGCCGGGTTTCTCGCCGCTTGGCACGATATGCACTTCTACCTGCGGCGTCTCGTTCATGCGTACGACCGGGTAATCGTGAAAGTTGCTCTGTTCCACGCGACCGTCCTTGATGGTGATCTTGCCGTAAAGCGCCGCCGAGAGCCCGAAGATGATGGCGCTCTCCATCTGCCGCCTGACGATGTCCGGGTTCACGGTCATGCCGCAGTCGACGGCGCAGACCACGCGATGCACTTTCACCTTGCCATCCACCAGTGACACCTCGGCGACCTCCGCAACCATACTGCCGAAGGATTCACACACGGCAATACCACGAGCCCGCCCGGCAGCCAGCGGCGACCCCCAGCCCGCCTTGCTCGCGGCCAGTTCGAGGGCGGCCCTGTGACGTGGGCGCTGGGTCAATAGCCCACGGCGGTATTCGAACGGGTCCTTGCCCGCCGCCACGGCCATTTCGTCGATGAAGCTTTCGCTGAAGAAAAAGTTCTGCGAATGGCCGACCGAGCGCCAGAACCACACGCCGATGCCGGGTTCGTACCGTGACCACTCCACCTGCACATTGGGGCAGTCGTACGGCCACTCCTTGAGGCCCTCTACTGCGGTCTGGTCCAGATCGTTGGTCAGCGGGAACCCAGCCGCCTGGAAGACGGATGAACAAGACACGCGCGCCGAGTACATGACGGGATGGCCCGCCGCGTCGAGCCCGCCCCTGAATTTCACCTGCGCAGCCGGACGGTAGAAGTGGCCCTTCATGTCGTCTTCGCGCGAGTAAATCAACTTCACCGGCCCGCCCACTGCTTTGGAGATCAGCACCGCATCGACGGCGAAGTCCTGGCCAAAGCGTCGGCCGAAACCGCCGCCCAGCAGCATGGTGTTCACCTTGACCTGCTCCGGTTTCACCCCGGCGACCTTGGACAACACGGTCTGATTGATACCCTGCGCCTGGGTGCCGGTCCAGATTTCCACGCTATCCGGCTTCACCCAAGCCGTGCAGTTCATAGGCTCCATGCAAGCGTGGGCGAGATACGGCACTTCGTAGACGGCCTCGAGCTTTTTCGCCGCCGTGGCCGCGCTGACGTCGCCATCCTTGCGCGCCACCACGCCGCCTTTGTCGGCGCTTTCACTCATCGCCTTGCTGATGTCCGCGGAAGAGAGGGCGGCGTTGGCCCCCTCAATCCACTTGATCTCCAACGCGTCGCGACCCTGCTTCGCGGCCCAGTAGCCGTTGGCCACCACGGCGATGCCCGAATCGATCTGCACCACGTGCTTGACGCCTGGCATGGGCTTCGTCTTGTCGGCGCTGAAAGACGCGACTTTGCCGCCGGCCACTGGCGAGCGCGCGACCACCGCGGTGAGCATGCCGGACAGGCGCACATCCATGCCGAACTGTGCCGTGCCGTTCACCTTGCCCGGGCTGTCCAGCCGCTTCGCTCCTTTGCCGAGCAGCTTGAAGTCCTTCGGGTCCTTCAGCGTAACCTCGGCGGGCACGGGCATGGTCGCGGCTCTGTTCGCCAACTGGCCATAGGTGAGCTTCTTTCCGCTTGCGTGGATCACAGCGCCGCTCTCGGCATGGCAAGTGGAACTATCCACTTTCCAGGTATCCGCGGCGGCCGCGATCAGCATCTCCCGCGCAGTTGCGCCGGCCTTGCGCATGGGCTCCCAGTGCCCGCGCACCGAAGTGGAGCCGCCGGTTGCCTGGACCTTAAAAATGGGGTTGGCGAACGCAGGATCGGCCGGCGCCTGCTCGATCCTGATCTTCGCCCAATCAGCCTCCAGCTCTTCGGCGACCAGCATGGGAATGGCCGTCAGGACGCCCTGGCCCATTTCGGACAGACCGACGATAACGGTAACGACATTATCGGGCGTGATGCGAATGAAGGCACTGGGCTGGAACGCTGCCGTCGCCGCTTCGGCAAAGCGCGCCGCGCCGGGCAGCACGAAACCGATCACCAGCCCACCGCCCATGGCGGCACCAGACTTGAGGAAATCGCGCCGGGATTCGTTGATGACTGGAGCAGCCATGTCATGCCTCCTTGCGCGTCATTGTTGCAGCGGTATGAATCGCGGCGCGGATCTGGTTGTAGGTGCCGCAGCGGCAGATGTTCCCAGACATCGCGACGTCGATATCGGCGTCGGAAGGACTCTTGTTCTTGGCCAGCAGCGCGGTCGCGCTCATGATCTGGCCGGACTGGCAATAGCCGCATTGCGGCACGTCCACTTCAAGCCAAGCCTGTTGCACCGCCTTACCGACCTTGCTCGCCCCCACTGCTTCGATGGTGGTGACTTTCTTGCCGACCACCGCCGACACCAGAGTGACGCATGAACGGGTTGCCGTACCGTCAATGTGCACGGTACAGGCGCCACACTGGGCGATGCCGCAACCGAATTTGGTTCCTGTCATCTCCAGGTTGTCGCGCAGCACCCAGAGCAGTGGGGTATCCGGGGCGGCATCAACATGGCGGGTCTTGCCATTGATCATCAGAGTAATCATAAGGGGACTCCTTCCGCAGTCGGAGAAGGCTTGGAATGTCAGCCAGCGAGCCGGGCGAAATGGCAAGCCATTGCCCATTCACTCTGGTACAAAGCGCAACGAGTTGCAAGGATGAAGAAGCCGTGGAATTGCCTCAGATTAGATGTAACAGACTGGAGTGCTCCAACAGTTACATTGCCTTAAGACGTTGGTAACTGAAGAGTGACGGCGATGGACCAAGCGCAAGGCGAAAAGACGGAAGGATCGCGACGCGATCAAGGTGCAGTATCGCGAGGCGCAGGGGGGCTTCGCGCCGGAAGAGGCGGCCAGACTGCAGCAGCCGGTCGACAGCAGACGCCCATCAGTAACAGAAACCCCGGCGCGGGGCCGGGGGTTCTTGAATGTGGTAGCGGGGCGTGATTTGCGATGTTCCTCAGCAAGCGTCCGCCGGAACATTGTCCCAATCATCACAACGCTCAGAACGAAGTCATGGATTCCGCCATATGCGCGATCTCGTCCGGCGTCGACGGCCGGCTGAGAATCTGGTTGCGATGCGGAAAGCGACCAAATCGGTCAATGATCACCTTGTGCGCCATGGTAGCGCGTGTCCAGTTCTCGTTGCCCAGTCGTCCGATCAGATCAAGCGCCAGCGCCTGATCTTCGGTGTTCTCGCTATGCTCGAAAGGAAGGTAAAGAAAAAGCCGCTGCTTTTTTGTCATCGTGAGGTCGAAGCCCTGATCAACGGCAGTCCGCGCCAACCGGCGGGCGATGGCATCGGCTGCGAAGGCCCGCGGCTGGCCCCGGTACATGTTGCGCGAGAACTGGTCCAATACAATCACGGCCGCGAGGATCGACCGTGGCGCGTTCACGCCGGGGGCGTTAATCCGCACGAGCTGCTCGTGCAGCGCGAGAAAGCGTCCGCGGATTTGCATGTCCACGCCATCATTGCCGCCAAACCAGTGGGTTTCCGACAATTCTTCAAACCAGAAGCGGAGGACTGCCTCGACCCAGGGTGGTTCGACAGTTCCAGCCGGGGTCTGGTCGCCCACGTCTTCCGCCATCAGCCCGGCAGACCGGCCATGCGCAAGGATTCGGCCAGCTCCGCGGTATCCGCCGGGTTCTTGAGTGATCGCTTCGCCATGAACTGTCCAACTGAGAAATCGGGCTTCAATGCCAGGCATTCGGCCGCACAGGCCTTGGCGCGCTCGGCATCTGCCAGGCGGGCATGGCAGCCAGCCATGTAGGCAGCGACTCGATATGGGCGGGTGGGCACATGGTTGAATGCGCCCAGGGCTTCCTCGTACTGCTGCAATTTCATGTAAGCCCGGCCAACTCCGTACCAGTACCAGGGCTGATCGAAGTACGGATCGATCTCCCGGGCGCGCTTGAACCAGGTCAACGCCTCCTCGGGCTGGCCAACATCGACCAGAGTGCAGCCCATGTCGCCCGCATTCCACTGGTTGTTCGGATTCATCTCCACCGCACGGCGCATGTGCTGCAGCGCCAGGTCGAAGGACCGCCGCCACAACAATATCTGGCTCAACATCGAAAAACAGGTGCTGTCGTTCTCATCAAGTTCGACGGCACGGTTTGCCAGGGCAAACGCCTTTTGCAATGCCTCATCCGAATTGCCCGAATCCTCGACCCACTCTCTGGCCAAAATGGCCGCGAGCAGGGCATGCGCAAGACCATAGCCAGGATCAATTTCGATCGCCTTGCTGAACAGCCGTTTAGCCTCGGCGGCGCCCTCGGCGTCGTCCCAGGGCAATGCATTGCCCTTCAGCACGCACTCATAGGCGGCGAGGCTGGCCGGCGGCTTGCGCCGCGCCCGTTCCGTATCGGCGGCTTGCACGCGGCCCACGAGTGTGCTGACGATCGTCTGCACGACGTGGTCCTGGACGGCGAACAGTTCCACCAGCGAGCGGTCGAATTTATCCGCCCAGATATGGCTGCCGGTCTCGGCATCGATCACCTGTACGTTGATGCGGATGCGCTCGCCCATCCGCCGGATGCTGCCCTCGACGATGAAGCGGACGTTCAGTTCGCGCGCGACCTGCTTCATGTCGACCGCGACGCCGCGATACCGGAACGAGGCCGAGCGGGACCGCACCGAAAGATAGCGCCAGCGCGACAGCTCAGTGATGATGTCCTCGGTGATGCCGTCGCTGAAATACTGCTGTTCCGGATCGCCCCCCAGGTTGGCGAAGGGCAGCACGCAGATGGCGACGCGGACGCGTCCGCCTGCAGGAGCGGCCAGGATCGGAGCTGCGCTGGCGCTCTCCGACCTGAGCCCGCGATCGCGGCCGATCGTGGCGCCAAGCGCGCGCAGCACTTCCTGCGCCTGCGGACTGTCTGGATTCCCTTCCCAATCATCGAAATCGGTCGTATGCAGCGCACGCACGTCGATCGGGAGACTGGCGCCGTCAAAGCGGATGGGGACAAGGATGCCGCGGTCTGCGCCCTCGCGAGCCTCGCCGCGCACCCAGCGCGATTCGACAGACTCGCGGGACCAGACCACCAGCACGGCAGCCGCCGTCTTGAGTTCTGCCGCGATCTGGCGATCAAACTCCTGGCCCGGATCGATCCCCGGATCCCACCACACCGACCAGCCTTTCGCCTCGATCGCCGCCACCAGCGGCGCGACGCGCGCCTTGTCGCTGCGGGCGTAGGAAACGAAGACGTCGGCCATGATTGTCGGGCCTGAACCTTGGTTGGTCGCCGCAAATCTATTACGGCGATGGTAGCTTAACCCCGCTTGGGAGCGGGAGGGGTAGTCTGCTGCCCCCGCCCGCCTTCGCCAGCAATGGGCTCGCACTTGCAATCTTGAGTGCCGCAGCGAATAGCCCTTGCGGTTCATCTGGCCACGAATGTGCATACATCAGCGAATGGCAGGTCAGACCACCCATGCCTCAGTTCACTGGCGCGACGTGGATGCAGTAAAAGAAACCCCGGCGCGGGGCCGGGGTCACGGGCACGGGCACGGTCAATCGCGCCAACATGCAGGATTAGAAGTTCACTTCTTCGGATCATCTCCGCCGGCCCACGCGAGGAACAACCAATGGCCTCCTTCCTTGACCAGCACGTCCGTGTAACGCCCGGTGAACGTCTCTCTTTCCTTTTTGTAGCTCTCGCGTGCAATCATGTAGTTGTACTGCACGACCGCCACGTTGCCAGTGATGGTCGCCGAGATTGGAAACAACTCATATTCGAGGACTGTCGAGTTCTCATCCGAATATCGGCTCCAATGCTTCAGAGATGACTTGTCGCGTGGCATCGGCTCGCCCGTATCCCAGTACTTCAGGTTTTGGTGGACCATGGTGTCGATCCAACTCAGGTCCTTCGTCGCCGACATCTTCCATTGCTGCTGCTCGAGCTTCCAGATCTCCTGCTGCTCGGGACTCAACCCCTCCGCGCACGCTGCGCCCGCGACTGTGCACAGCGCGAGAACTGCCGCGGCGATGGCTATGATTCGCGTGAACATAAATCATCCCCCTTCATCGTGTTGACCAATGGACTCCCAACCCGTCGGGCTGGGAGCGAACCTCAGAGTACTCCATTACGTAGTCACGATCAGAAGAAGAAACCCCGGCACGAGGCCGGGGTTCTTTGACAGTGGTAGCGGGGGCGTGATTTGCGCTGTTCCTGCACTGCCAATGCGCCTGCGTTTGAGGTAGGAACGATCCCGGTGCCGTTAGCGGCGCGACCTGGATGCAGTAACAGAATCCCAGGCGCGGGGCCAGTCAGAAACTGGTCGCTCAACGAAAGCAAGTCAGACTAATGGACGATCGCTGCTACCTGTGATGACGGCCTATTGCGGCTACAAGTTTTCTCCTTGACAACAGTGGCCGTTGGCCGTCCCATTCCTAATATGCCAGCGGCCCGAAACTGGGCGTCGGGCGGTCCCTGTGTTGCAGCGCATAAGAATGACAATCCCAAGCCACGAGACCGATGAAGGCTTGCTGCGTTTCATTGGCACCTGGGCGCTGGGCGCCAACGTTTTAAACCTGGTTCTCGGCGCCGGCATATTTATCCTTCCTAGCATCATTGCGGCCCAACTGGGGTCAGCCGCGCTCATTGCCTACCTGGTGTGCGCGATTATCGTCGGGCTGATTTTTCTGTGTTATGCGGAAGCCGGCAGCCGGATCACGCGCAGCGGCGGCAGTTACGCTTACGTCGAAGATGCCTTTGGACCATTCGCCGGATTTGTCACTTCTACCCTGCTGTGGCTCGGGTGGTCCGTGTTCAGTGATGCGGCAGTTGCCGTTGCCATGACCGATGCAATCGCTACCGAGCTGCCAGTGCTCAGCCAATCCGCGCCTCGCCGCCTGTTCATCGTGGCGATATTCGCGACTTTGGCCGTAATAAATGTCATAGGGCTGAAAACAGGCATGCGGTTTGTGATTGTAAGCACCATCGCCAAACTCGCTCCCCTGCTTTTGTTGGTCAGCGTCGGATTGTTCGCCATCAACATCGATTACCTGGCCATTGCCGAAATGCCGTCCGCGCGTGACTTAGGCGCCGCAACGCTGGTCCTGTTCTTTGCTTTTGCTGGTGCAGAGACGGGCCTGAACGTCGGCGGTGAGGTCAGCAACCCGACTAAAACCATCCCGCGCGGGTTGATGCTGGGCATCGGCGGCATTTTCATGCTGTACGCTGCAGTGCAGACCGTGGCGCAGGGGACCCTGGGTCCGGCCCTGGTAACCAATACGGAAGCTCCCCTGGCCGCGGCCGCCACGGTCGTGTTCGGAAAATGGGGTGCCAAGCTGATACTCGCTGGAATGATTATTTCGATTTTTGGGGGCCTCAGCGGCGACCTCCTGAACACACCGCGAGTGATTTTTGCCGCAGGCCGTGATGGACTACTTCCGGGCGTGTTGGGCAGGGTGCACCCCAGATATCACACGCCTCATATCGCTATCCTGTCTTACGCAGCTACCGGATGTGGCATTGCTTTGACCGGCACGTTTAAGCAACTCGCGGTCCTCGCAACCGGATCGATCCTCCTTGTCTATCTGGCGGTCAGCCTGTCTGTCATTGCTCTGCGCCGTCGTCGTGGGCTACCTGCCCAGGGACAGTTCCGAATCCCCGGCGGCTCAACCGTGCCGATCCTCAGTTCGGCAGTAATCATCTGGCTGCTGTCGCAGATGGCGACTAGCGACGCCATTGGAGTCGGCGTGCTACTCGCAGCAATAACTCTCGTCTACCTGGCACGTCGTTCATTCCGGAAACCGGCCAGTTCACCAAGTTAAGGAACCGGAATTTCTGTAACTGGATGTCGAATGAATCGGTAGACCGCGTCGATTTCCAACGATTGCTGAGCTGCCGTGCCCGACCATGTCGCAGTTCTGTGACGCAATCTGGAAGCAGTAGCAGAAACCCCGGCAGATTCATTCCCGAAAGCACTGCATCTGCACCGTCTCGCACGCGTCCGCATACCCATAGTCACAGCTGAGCTTCATGAAGCGATAGGCCATCCTCGGGTTCGCCTCCGGAATCGTGAACTGGGAATGACTGTTTGAGGCGCCCATGCAATACGTGGCGTGGTGCAACTGCAGGCACTCGTCTTCGTAGTTGCGTAGTTCACGGAGCTGGATCTCGGGTGGAAACGGCTCGCCGCCACTGGGCCAGTACCGACATGTGCCACGCTGGTCAGCGGTGGCGGTGCGGTTCAGCTCTTCCGCCCGGGCCCGATCTTCAGCCGCTAACTGCGCCGCGATGTCGGCCTGCCGCATCTCTTCCTGATAGCGCCGCGTGGACTCTTCCAGCTCCGCCTGGTTCACTGGTGCTGGTGCCAGGTAGCCACTGTCAGAGCTCGACGAGGGTGGCGCCGACCCGCGCTTGATCCAGCCGTAGTTTGGATCGTAGTCGCAGCCGACCGACTGCGCGTTCGTGCACTGCTCCTGTGCACTGGCCCCTGACGGCCCCAACGCGACGACAAAAAAAGCCCACGCGATAAATGCCGTGTAGCCACGCACACCCATGACCTGTCCTCCCTTCGATCTCAATGGGACTCTACGCCTATGATGCGAAACGCACTGCAACTGGACGCCCCGGCGCAGGGGCCGGGGTCTGAAGACAAATGCACGTACTACGACGACTCGGTCGCGCAACCTCGATCAGCACGCAATTTGGGTCAGCTTCACTGGCCAACCCCAAGGCCGGATTCTTCAGCGGCCCATGTGGTTGAGGTGGGAAATACGCTCTCGCATCAGGGCATGTGACCCTGATCAGGCGCGAATACCCAACGGATCAGCTTCGAAAGACGCGGCGTGCATATTAGTTGTTTGCGCGCTAGTCTTCTTAACGACAGTGGAGCAAAGGAGAGTCGCCATGGCGGACAAGAAAGTGATTGCGGTAGTCGGGGCAACAGGCGCACAGGGAGGTGGCCTGGTCCGCGCCATTCTTGCGGAACCGAATGGCGGCTTCGCGTGCCGGGCCATCACCCGTGATCCGGGCAAAGACCAGGCCAGGGCTCTCGCTGCGAAGGGCGCAGACGTCGTGAAGGCCGATCTCGACGACGTGAACAGCCTCAAGAAAGCGTTTGCGGGCGCGTACGGCGCCTACTGTGTCACCAACTTCTGGGAGCACTTCTCCGGAGAGAAAGAGAAGACTCAGGCCAAAAACATGGCTGAGGCGGCGAGGACGGCCGGGCTCAAGCACGTGATCTGGTCGACACTCGAAGACACGCGGAAGCTGATGGCTCCGGGCGACACGCGGATGCCGATGCTTCAGGAGAAGTACCGCGTCCCGCACTTCGACGCGAAGGATGAAGCGAACGCCTTTTTCGCGGGGCTCCCCGTCACGTACCTCGTGACGTCGTTCTACTGGGACAACCTGTACGCATTCGGCCTGGCCCCCAAGAAAGGGGATGACGGCGTGTACGGCTGGGCCTTTCCGATGGGCAGCAAGCGGCTGGCCGGCATTGCCGTTGAGGATATCGGCAAGGCCGCCTACGGCATCTTCAAGGCCGGGTCGAAGTACATCGGCAGGACTGTCGGCATCGTCGGCGAAAACCTGACACTCGATCAGATGAGCGAGAAGCTCTCGAAGGGCCTCGGCATCGTCGTCAAGTACCACGCTGTCGAGGCGGATGCATATCGAGGATTCGGCTTCCCCGGCGCTGACGAGTTGGGCAACATGTTCCAGGTCTACCGCGACTTCGAGAAGGAAGTCCTCGGTGCGCGAAGCATCGACGTCACGCGATCACTCAATCCGTCGGTACAGACCTTCGATGAGTGGCTCGCCATGAACAAGAGCAAGATTACTTTGGCGTAGCCGAAGCGGGCCGTACTGAAGTAGCCCCACCAACAGAAACCCCGGCGCGGGGCCGGGGTTCGTGTGATTGGTAGCGGGGGCAGGATTTCCTTATTTCCGACTGCGGACAGAACTTCGCTAATGCGCCCGCCTGACTTACTCCGTCACAAACCCGCTGCCGTTAACAGCGTGACCTGGATGCAGTAACAGAAACCCCGGCGCGGGGCCGGGGTTCCATATCGAATGTTGGTAGCGGGGGGAGGCTTTCAGATTTACGAAACGGCCTGACGCGCTGAGATATTGCTTCGCTGATCGCCGCAGTAACCTCAGCGAGTGGCAGGTCAGGCAAACGGCGCTGCAGTTCGCGCCCTCCCCCTGACGGAAATGACCGTTTGAATTTTCCTGTCCCTGAAAGGCCGCCCTTTGATATTCCTATCCTTCCGGACCGGCTAGCTGGCGTTGGCTGCCTGCACCGCTTTCCAGGACGGGCGTGCCACGACAGCGTCGTGGATGGCGAGAATCTTTGGAAACAGTTTTCCGAGGGCCACCACATCCGGTTCGTACCAGCTTGCCAGCATAGCGAGATAGATATCGGCAGCGCTGACTTCTGTGCCGCAAAGGAAGGGACCCCGTTTGGCCAAGTCGGTTTCGATCACGCCATAGATCCGATCGATTTCTTCGCTGGCTTTGGCCTTCACACTGGCGGCCTCGCCATACCGCTCCGGGTAGAAGTAACGCAGGATTGATTCATAAGTTCCGGCGGAGAGCAGCACCAGCCACTGCAGCATCAGCGCGTGCTCGGCGGTGCCGGTCTTGGGCGCCATCATCGCTGAGGGCAGCGCCTCGGAAAGGAACGCCATCATGGCTGCCGACTCATATATGAATTGGCCGCCGGGCAGTTGCAGCGCGGGCACCTTGCCGTTGGGATTGACCCTTAAAAACGTGGGTGCCTTCACGTCCTCAACCCAAACCATTTCATAAGCCGCCTTGGCCTCTTCCAGCAGGACCTGCACGGAAAAAGACCCGGCTCCTTTGCGGCCATAAAGCTTGTACATCAAGCTCTCCTTGGGTTTCCCCGATTTTCCTGACACCGAGGATAGGTGGGATGATGATCTCGGAAGTGTCAGATGGGAAGGCGGAAGATCAGACCCTGCCCTGCGACCATGCTCAGGCCATGCAGCGCATCGATCTCATCACGTTGCGCGGCTTACTCGACCACGGCCTGGATTGCTAATGCCGTGGGTGCCGCAGGTCAACGGAGCATGGAGGCGGCAGCAACCCCGCTCTGTTGCTATCGAGTGCGTGAGTGCACCCATCCTGACCCGGGCTTCGACGCGGGTGCTCTGCGCTCAATCGACTTCGAGCCAGATCTCGTTGCGGCGCAGGAACCACGGCGTCCACGGCGGGTTGTACCGCGCCCACACCGGCTCGCCGCGCCACTTGATGCCGTTTTGATCCAGCGCGTCTTTCAGCTTCTTCAGGTTCTCGTCATAAAGGCCCTGTGAGGACGTCCCGGAGTAGCGGATGACGGCGACGGTTCGTGCCGGGACCTCCCGCAACATCACGCGGGCGTCGTTCGGCTCGGGCAGGGATTGCAGTGTCCACTCCCGGGGCATCGCGAACTGGATGGCGTAACCGCCGGCGCTCGCGCTTTGCGCCACCGGCGCCGTCATCGCGATCTTCGCAGACGATTGCGCGACGGGGGCGGTCATCTCGATCTTTCGCGTGCCCTTGTTCCCGCCGAAGATGTAGCCTGCCAGGATGCGAAAGCCCTGGCTGCCCGCCTCGCCGGCGCTCGTGCTGACGATGGTCTCCGCGACAAGGTAGGACTCGTAACGGCGTACTTCGAATGCTTCGGCCGAGCGGACAACCGTATAAGGGGGCTCGTCAATTGCCATGGCGGAACTCCAGGCGGCAAACAGGAGGCAGGCAAGCGGATACTGGTATCGTTTCATGGAAGCGCCCGGGCAAGACAGTGTGGAAGATAAAGGCATCACCGCCCTCCCGGTGTGACCCGGCATTCCTGGTTTGGTTTCCGATATGGCCACAATGATGACTGATGCCCAGATCGAGTCGGTACTGAGGGACCTGTTTCGTTCGCAGCGCTATGCGGTGCTGGCGACCGACAGCCACGGACAGCCATTCACCAGCCTGATGGCGTTCGCCGTGTCCGGGGACCTGGGACAACTGGTGATCCTGACCGAGCGTGCCGCGCGCAAGTTCGCCAACCTCACGGTGAACCGCCGGGTCGCCCTGCTCATCGACAACCGCGAGAACAAGGGTTCCGACACGCAGGAATCGGTCGCGGTCACCGCGATCGGGGAGGCGGAGGAGCTGGACCCGGTTGCGGGCGCTGCCCTGCTGCAGCTCTTTCTCGCCCGCCATCCCTACCTGGCCGCGTTCGCCGCATCTCCCTCCTGCGCCATCGTGGGGGTGAAGATCAGCGCATACCGGCTGGTTTCCCGCTTCCAGGAGGTCGCTGAATGGCGCATTCGGTCGTAGCCGGCGGCGCCTTCCTCGCCCTGAAGCAGAAACCTCGGCGCGGCGCCGGGGTTCTTGAAAGTGGTAGCGGGGGCAGGATTTGAACCTGCGACCTTCGGGTTATGAGCCCGACGAGCTGCCAGACTGCTCCACCCCGCAACAGGGGCGCGCATTATAGACGTGGGTCTGGCCGTTTACAAACCGCGCGGCGGACAGCTCAAAGGGCCGGAAATACCTCAGCGGTTGCCGCAAGCGGCTTCGTTCGAGCACGTACGCAAGGATCTCTCGAGTTCCTGCCTGGCCGCCTCGTTTTCCGCCGCTTTTTGCACGAGCTGCTCTTCGGTGAAGCATGCCTCGGTGCCAAAGCGTGAGCCGCTTATCGTCTCCTTGCGGCAGTAGACCGTCTTGTCGCCCCGTGTCTTGGTCCTGAAGCCGGGCGGAATCTTGAATGGCTTGTCTTCCTTTACGTCTGCCGCTGCGTCTGCGTCTGGCTTGACCGGCGCCGCATCGGCCGCTGGGGTCTCATTGCTCGAAGCCCTATGGGATTCCTGTGCCAAGGCGGGGGCTACTGCAAAAGTGATCAGCAACATGAGCATCCAGCTACGCATTCACTCTCTCCGGGCGCTTTTCAGTAACCAGCTGCAACGCTATCACATGTATGCGTCACGGCTGGATTGGCGCCGGCAGCTCATGGGTTTGCACAAGTAGCTGCGTTCGAGCAAACACGGAGCTGCCTTTCAATCTCTTGCCTCTGCTCCTCGTTACGTACCAGGAGCAATTCGAGTTGCTCCTTGGTGTAGCAGGATTCAACAGGAAATCGCGAGCCGATTTCCGTGCTCTTGCGGCAATAGAACGTGTTTTCACCGCGATGCCTGGTCTTGTACCCCGGAGGTGGCTGGTACTCCTTCTCCTCCTTCACGGGCTTTACGCTGTCTTCCGCAATTGCGGGGACCGTCGCAAGGGCGATCAGGACTGCAAACATCAAGCTTCGCATTGACCTGCTCCACGCGCTGTCAGGAGATGAGCCATTACGGTAGCACGTGCTCACATAGTGCAATCAAGAGGCCTGGAAGAAGGCCCAGGACCAGTACGGCCAGGCCGTTGAGGCTCAATACAAACTGGAACGCCCCACCCGCGTCCAGCGCCTCGTGCCCTGACGGCTCGTCGAAATACATCAACTTGACGATGCGCAGGTAGTAATAAGCGCCGATCACGGACAGTAGCACCGCGAGCGCCGCGAGCCAGGTAAGACCGACATTGAGGACCGCCGAGATGACCTGCACCTTGGCCCAGAAACCGACCGTCGGCGGCACACCGGCCATGCCGAACATCAGGAGCAACATGACAAATGCGAACCAGGGGCTCTTCTGATTCAGGCCCTTGTAGTCGTCGAGCCACTCGGCTTCGAATCCCTTGCGGGACATCAGCAGCACAACGCCAAAGGCGCCGGTCGCCAGGATCACGTAGGTCAGCGTATAGAACATCGCGGCCCGGTAGCCGACAGCATTACCCGCGAGCACGCCGAGCAGGATGAATCCGACATGCGAAATCGTCGAATAGGCCAGCATCCGCTTGATGTTCGTCTGGGCGATCGCGACGACATTGCCGATCGTCATCGAGAGTACCGCGAGCACGATCAGCATGTCCTGCCAGGCGTCCACGGCGCCGCCCAGACCTTCGGCAAGCACGCGCATCGCGATCGCAAATGACGCGATCTTGGGCGCCGAACCGACGAATAGCGTGACCGCGGTCGGCGACCCATGATAGACGTCAGGCACCCACATGTGGAATGGCACGGCGCCGAACTTGAAGGCGACACCGACCACGATGAATGCGAGTCCCAGGAGCAGGCCGATGCCGGATGCATCAGTCCCCTGCACCGCTGCGGCCAGGCCGTCCAGCCGGATTGTCCCGGTCACCCCATAGAGGATCGAGATTCCGTACAGCAGGGTCCCGGAGGCGATGGCGCCGAGCACGAAGTACTTCATCGCCGCCTCGGCGGCGACGCCATTGTCGCGATCGAATGCGATCATCGCGTACAGTGCCAGCGACATGATCTCGATGCCCAGGTAAAGCGTCAGCAGGCTGCCTGCCGACACGATGACCTGGATGCCGAGGACGGCGAACAGTGCCAGCACGAAGTACTCGCCACGCATCAGGCCGCGCCTGGCCATGTAATCGCGTGAATACAGGAGTGCGACCGCCGCGGCGCCGTAGGTGAAGAGCTTCAGCACCGTTGCCATCGGATCGGCCACGAAATGGCCATACAGCGCGACGGACGACTCGGGCACCGCGATCAGCGATGTCACCCAGGCGGCCCCGGCGAGCGCTGCAATTGATAACAAGAAAGTCCAGCCGCGCCGTTTCTCGGGCAGGAAGGCATCCACCAGCAGGATCACGCAGGCGGCGGCCGCAATGAAAATCTCAGCCAGAGCGGGCCTGAGATCGGCGAATGTCAGTACGGTTGCCATGCCATCCATTGCCCGGGCCTCAGAGTTTGCTGACCATCATTTGCTGCACCAGCCAATCAAGTGACGGCCGCATGACATCCAGCAGTGGTGCCGGCCACACGCCGACCAGCAGCACGGCGGCCGCAAGCACCGCCAGCACCAGGAACTCGCGCGCGTTGAGATCCTTCAGCGAAGCCACACCGTCATTGCCAACCTCACCCCAGATCACACGCTTGACCAGCCACAGCGTGTAAGCGGCGCCCAGGATCAAGGTCAGCGCCGCGACAAATGCATACCAGAAATTCGCCTTGAAGCTCGCGATGATCACCAGAAACTCGCCGACAAAGCCTGAGGTGCCCGGCAGCCCCGCGTTTGCCATCGCGAACAGCACCGCGAAGAAAGCGAAGACCGGCATCGTGTTGACGACACCGCCATAGGCGCTGATTTCGCGCGTGTGCAGGCGGTCGTACAGGACGCCGACGCAGAGAAACAGGGCACCCGAGACCAGCCCGTGCGAGATCATCTGGACCATTGCACCGTCCAGGCCCATCTCCGCGCCTGAAATGGAGCCGGTCTGCGACAGGATGTCGTAGGCGATGAAGGATCCGAGTGTGACGAAACCCATATGGGCAATCGACGAATAGGCGATCAGCTTCTTCATGTCACGCTGCACCAGCGCGACGAAGCCGATATAGGCGATCGCGACCAGCGAAAGCGAAATGACCAGCCAGTCGAGCTCACGGCTCGCGTCCGGCGTGATCGGCAGGCTGAAGCGCAGGAAACCGTAGCCGCCCATCTTCAGCATGATCGCGGCCAGCACGACGGAGCCGCCGGTCGGAGCCTCGACGTGGGCATCCGGCAGCCAGGTATGCACGGGCCACATCGGGATCTTGACCGCGAACGCTGCGAAGAAGGCCAGGAAGATCAGCAGCTGCTCGGTCATGCCCAAAGGCAAGCGGTGCATCGCCGCAATTTCGTAGCTGCCACCCTGCAGATACAGGTAAATCAGAGCAACCAGCATCAGCACCGAGCCCAGAAACGTGAACAGGAAGAACTTGATGGTCGCGTAGACGCGTCGCGCACCGCCCCAGATGCCGATGATCAGGAACATCGGTATCAGCATCGCTTCCCAGAACACGTAGAACAGCAGTGCATCGGCGGCTGAGAACACGCCGATCATCAGGCCTTCCATGATCAGAAAGGCGGCGAAGTACTGTCCTGGCCGCTTCTCGATCGTGGTCCAGGCGGCGATGACGACGAGAGGTGTCATGAACGCGGTCAACACGATCAGCGGCAGTGCGATGCCGTCGATGCCGAGGTGATACCAGGCATTCAGTGGCGGAATCCACGGCGCGTCCTCGATGAACTGCAATGCCGCCGTCGTGATGTCGAATTGCTGCCACAGCGGCACGCACAGCGCGAGTGTCACGACCGAGGCCACAAGCGCGACCCAGCGGGCTATGGCGATGCGGCGCTGGCCGAGCAGCAGCACGACGGCGCCGCCAGTAATCGGCAACCAGATCAGCCAGCTCAGCATGTAGTCTGTCGCCAACATACTCATGATTTCAGCAACATCCAGCCGAGCAGCAGCGCCAGGCCGATGATCATTGCGAATGCATAGTGGTACAGGTAACCGGTCTGCACGCGCCTGACGACCGCAGCGATGGCCCCGATCGCGCGCGCCGTGCCATTCACCAGCACGCCATCGATCGCCACCTCGTCACCGCGCCGCCAGAGGCCGGTGCCGAAAGCCCGCACACCGGCGGCCACGACATTCTCGTTGAACCAGTCGAAGTAATACTTGTTGACCAGCAACCGGTAGATACGCGCGTAGCGCATGCTGATCATGTCCGGAAGGTCAGGACGCTTCAGGTACAGGTACCAGGCCGTGACGATGCCGGCGAATGCGAAATAGAGCGCCGGCGAAGCAAAGGCATGGGCGAGGAATTCGGCGGGTCCGCGAAAGTCCTCGCCGATGATCGACGCCGGTATGTGAGCCCCCTGCGAGATCGATGCGGCCAGGAAATCTCCGAACACGAGTGGTCCGACCGTCAACCAGCCGATCAGGACCGAGGGTATCGCGAGCGCGATGAGCGGCAGCGTCACGACCCATGGGCTCTCGTGCAGGCGCTCGCGCGTATGTTCGTCCATGCGCTCGCGGCCGTGGAATGTCATGAATATGAGGCGAAAGCTGTATAGCGCGGTCACGAACACGCCGAGCAGCACGCACCAGTAGGCGAAATGCGCCCCCTCGATGTCGGATTGCTTGACAGCCTCTATGATGATGTCCTTCGAGAAGAATCCTGAGAACCCTGGGAAACCGATCAGGGCCAGCGCGCCGATCAGGCAGGTCCAGTAGGTGATCGGCATGTAGCGCCGTAACCCGCCCATCCGGCGCATGTCCTGCTCGTGGTGCATCGCGATGATCACGGAACCCGCCGCCAGGAACAGCAGCGCCTTGAAGAAGGCATGCGTCATGAGATGGAAGATGCCAGCGCCATAGGCACCCGCGCCCAGCGCGACGGTCATGTAACCGAGCTGCGACAGGGTCGAATAGGCGATCACCCGCTTGATGTCATTGTTGACGATGCCCAGAAAGCCCATGAACAGCGCTGTCGTAGCACCAATGATGAGCACGAAATGCAGCGCGTCCTTGGACAGTTCGAATAATGGCGACATGCGCGCCACCATGAAGATGCCGGCCGTCACCATGGTCGCCGCGTGGATCAGCGCGGAGATCGGCGTGGGGCCTTCCATCGAGTCGGGCAGCCAGACATGCAATGGCATCTGTGCGGACTTGCCCATGGCGCCCAGGAACAGCGAGACGCAGATCACCGTGACCGGCTTGGATGGCTCGCCCGGCGTCAGGAACATGTCCAGTCCGAGCGTGTCCGGCATGCGCGCAAACACCTCGAGATAATTCAGGCTGCCCGTGTAGTAGACAATCCCCGCAATTCCCATGATGAAGCCGAAATCGCCGATCCGGTTGACGATGAAGGCCTTCAGGCTCGCGAAGATTGCGGTCGGGCGCTTGAACCAGAATCCGATCAGCAGGTAGGAAACGAGGCCGACCGCTTCCCATCCGAAGAACAACTGCATGAAGTTGTTCGACATCACCAGCATCAGCATCGCAAACGTGAACAGCGAGATGTAGGCGAAAAACCGCTGGTAGCCCGGGTCGTCGCGCATGTAGCCAATCGTGTAGACATGCACGGCCAGCGAGACAAAGGTAACGACCGTCATCATCAGGGCTGTCAGGTTGTCAATGAGGAAGCCGATTTCCATCCGGATGCCGTCGCTGACAGCCCAGGTGTAGACAGCCTCGTTGAGTACCGGCGCTCCATCCACCATCTGCTTCAGGATCCAGCCCGAAGCCGCAAACGAGACCGCGACACTGCCGGTGCAGAGCCAGTGAGAACCGGCGCGCCCGATGTACCGGCCGGCCAGACCCGCGATGACCGCGGCGCCCAGCGGCGTGAGGACGATCAGCAGGCAAAGTTCGTGCATGGACATCCTCAACCCTTCATCACGTCGAGTTCTTCGACATTAATGCTCTGCCGCTGCCGGAAAAGCACGACGAGAATGGCGAGTCCGATGGCCGCTTCCGCCGCCGCGACTGTCAGGATGAAGAACACGAATATCTGCCCGTCCAGCAGCCCAAGAAAGCGCGAGAACGCGACGAAGTTGAAGTTGACGGCGAGCAACATCAACTCGATGCACATCAGCAGCAGGATGACATTCTTGCGATTAAGGAATATTCCCGCGACGGCGATCGCAAACAGGAGTCCGGCCAGCATCAGATAATGCGTCAGCGTGATCATGGTTCACGCTCCGTGGGCATTTTGACGATCCGGATCCGGTCCCTGGGCCGCACCGAAACCTGGCGCGAGATGTTCTGAACCTTCTGGCCCGGACGCTTGCGCATAGTCAGCGTGATGGCGGCGATGATCGCGATCAGCAGCACGACGGCGGCAAGCTGGAATGGGTAGACGTACTCCGTGTAGAGCACCGCGCCGATTTCTGCAGTGTTGCTGTAGTTCTCCGGCAGCGGCGCGGTGCCGCCGGTCACATCCAAGCCGAGGTGCCGGACCCACAATGCGTAATACAGCTCGATGATCACAATGAGTGCAATCAGGGCGCCGAGCGGCGCGTTGCGCGCGAAGCCCTCGCGCAGTTTCTCGATGTTGACGTCGAGCATCATCACGACGAACAGGAACAGCACCATGACCGCGCCGACATAGACCAGCACCAGCACGATCGCCAGGAACTCGGCCTCGATCAGCAGCCACAGCACCGCCGCATTGAAGAAGCACAGCACCAGGAACAATACCGAGTGAACGGGGTTCCGTGACAGGATCACGCCGAGCGCCGCGCCGATCAGCACGGCCGAGAATGCATAGAAGAGGATGGTAACCAGCATCTCAGCTCACCGGTACTTCGAATCCGCGGCCTTGTCAGCCGCGATAGTCGCCTCATAGCGCTCGCCGATCGCGAGCAGCTTGTCCTTGGTCATGATGTTCTCGCCGCGGTTCTCCATGTGGTACTCGGAGATGCGCGTTTCAACGATTGCGTCCACCGGACAGGCCTCCTCGCAGAAGCCGCAGTAAATGCACTTGAACAGATCGATGTCGTAGCGCGTCGTGCGCCGCGTGCCATCGGCGGCGACATCCGACTCGATCGTGATTGCGAGTGCCGGGCAGACCGCCTCGCACAGCTTGCAGGCGATGCAGCGCTCCTGCCCGTTCGGGTAGCGCCGCAGCGCATGCAGCCCGCGGAATCGCGGCGACTGCGGTGTCTTCTCCTCCGGGTAATTGAGCGTGATCTTGCGCCGGAACAGGTTGCGCAAGGTCACCGACAGTCCCACCAGTAACTCGGTCAGGAACAGCGTGCGGAAGATGGATCGGATGCGCCTCATGATCGCCTCAGTCCGCCCAGGGCCCGACGTGCAGCCACGCCAACACCGCCTCGACCGCGATCCAGACCAGCGTCACCGGAATCAGCACCTTCCATCCGAGCCGCATTATCTGGTCGTAACGGTAGCGCGGAAAGGTTGCGCGCACCCAGAGGAATACGAACAGGAAGAAACAGGTCTTCAGGAACAACCAGTAGAAGCCAGGCTGTGCGGCAAATGAATCGTCTGGCAGGTAGCCCTGAAACGGCGACAGCCAGCCACCGAAGAAAAACACCGAGCACAGCGCCGAGACCAGGATCATGTTCGCGTACTCGGGCAGCGCGAACAGCGTGGCGAATGCAGCGCCCGAGTACTCGACGTGGAAGCCTGCGACAATTTCCGACTCGCCCTCGGCGACGTCGAATGGAGCACGATTGGTTTCCGCAAGGCCTGACACAAAATAAACGATAAACAGCGGGAACAGCCAGAACCAGTTCCAGCTGCCGAACCCGCCCTGCTGCGCCCGCACGATCTCACCAAAATTGAGGCTGCCGGCCGCCATCAGCACGCCGACGAGCGCGAAGCCCATCGCGATTTCGTAGGCGACCATCTGCGCAGCCGAGCGCATCGCGCCGAGGAAGGCGTACTTGGAGTTGCTGGCCCAGCCAGCCAGGATTACGCCGTACACGCCCAGCGAAGTCAGCGCCAGCACATAGAGCAGCCCGGCATTGACGTCGGCCAACACGAATTCCGGCGAGAACGGCATGACGGCCCAGGCAGCGAGCGCCGGGATCAGCACCATCAGCGGCGCCAACAAGAACAGCAGGCGCGATGAAGCAGCCGGTACGATGATTTCCTTGAGCAGCAGCTTGACGACGTCGGCGAAAGGCTGGGCGACGCCACGCAGCAGCTTCAAGTTGAAGAAAGTGACACGATTCGGGCCCAGGCGCAGCTGCATATAGCCGATCACCTTGCGCTCGGCCAGCGTCAGGAACGCCACCGCGATGATGACAGTCATCATTACGGCAACGATCTGCAGCGTCACGATGATCACCGCCTGCAGGTCTGCCGGTATGGCGCTCCACATTGCGAAGAGCTTCTCCATGAATATCAGCCCGCGGCCGCCACAGCCTGCACGGCCAGCGTCATCTGCAGTGGCGTCGCGCGACGCACGATGGCGTCGACCGCATAGATCGGAAGCTCGCTTGTCGTGCCGCCACGGCCGACATTGATTGCGCGCCGGCTGGTGAAGCGGCCGTTAAAGGCGACTTCGCCGATCTGGCGCCGGAGCTCTTCCTGGATTTCGGCCGAGCTCTCGTAATCGAAGCCGTCGAGATCGAGCAAGTTGCCCAGTACGCGCAGGATCTTCCAGCCGGGTCGCGCCTCCCCGACCGGGCGCGCGCAGCCGCGGAACTCCTGCCAGCGTCCTTCGACATTAACGTAGGTGCCGGAAGTCTCCGCAAATGTCCCCATTGGCAGCAGGATCTGTGCGCTTCTCATCAACGAGGCGCTCGCAAATGGCGTGACCGCGATCAGTTGCGGGCAGGCCGCCAGGCGCCCCGCCGCATCGCCTGCTCCCAGGTCGTGCTCCGGCTCGATGCCGCCGAACAAGACGCAGGCGGCCAGTGGCGAATCGAGCATCTGGCGCACATTCACGCCGGGCTGGGGATCCGGCCGGCCACCGGGCAACCGGTGCGGCAACGCACCTGCAAGCGCGGCGCCGGCAGAATTGCCGCCATCCGGCAGGTAGCCTAGTGTCGCGCCGGTCAGGCCTGCGAGTGCTGCCGCAGCGGCCCGCAGATCGGCGTAGCGCGTGTGCCGCATCGCGACACCACCCAGCAGGATGGCGCCGCGCCCTGCGGCCAGAGTATCGACGATCTCGCGCTGCGCATCCGAAGCAGCGCCGCGAGCCACGAGCCCCGCGATGGACTCAGGCGCCGGCCGGCCACTGCGGGTCACCGCCGCCTGCAGCAGGCCCGCAAACTCGCCGAGAAGATCAGCTGCCCCTGCGGTGATCTGGCGAGTCACCGGGAAATGGCATTCCTGCGGCGTGATCGTGAGCAGGCTCACCCGCGCGCCAGCGAGCGCCGCCTTGCGCACCCGGTGAGCGAGGAGCGGCGCCTCCTGGCGCAGGTGGCAACCCGCCAGCAGCAGTGCGTCGAGCTTCTCGATGTCGCGCAGCGCGAGACCGAGGCCTGGGTAAGCGGGGTCGTGTTCCTGGTCAGCAAAATCCTGCTGCCGCAGCCTGGTGTCGACATTGTGCGAACCGATGCCCCGCGCGAGCCGCCCGAGCAGGAACAATTCCTCGGTCGTGGAACCCGGCGAGCCGAGAAAACCGACGCTTCTGGCACCGTCATGGGCGGCCGCCTTGAAGACATCGGCGGTCGCAGCCAGTGCAAGGTCCCAGGACACTTCCTGCAAGCGGCCTTCGATACGCATCATCGGCGCCTGCAGCCGGTCGGCGGAATAGATTCCTTCATACGAGAACCGGTCGCGATCGGCGATCCAGGTCTCATTGATGTCGTCGTTGTGCCGCGGCACGACGCGCATCAGCCGGCCACGCAACACATGACCATACAGATTCGTACCAACCGCGTCGTGCGGTGACACAAGCGCGTGCTCGGTCATCTCCCAGGATCTTGCACGGTGCCGGAAGGGCTTCGAGTTCAACGCTCCAACCGGGCATAGGTCGATCACATTGCCGGAAAGCTCGTGATCGACACTGCGCTCGATCCAGGTGCCGATCTCCATGTCCTCGCCGCGACCGGTGGCGCCAAGTTCCTGAAGACCCGCAATCTCGGCCGTAAAGCGCACGCAGCGCGTGCAGTGAATGCAGCGCGTCATGTCGGTCGAGATCAATGGACCCAGGTTCTTGTCCTTGACGACGCGCTTGCGCTCATCAAAACGGGACGATGCACTGCCAAAGCCCAGCGCCAGGTCCTGCAGCTCGCATTCGCCGCCCTGGTCGCAGATCGGGCAATCGAGCGGATGATTGATCAGCAGGAATTCCATCGTCGCTTTCTGCGCGGCAATGGCACGCGGCGAGCGCGTAAAAACCTTCATGCCCTCAGCGACCGGCGTCGCGCAGGCGGGCATCGGCTTTGGTGCCTTCTCTATCTCGACCAGGCACATGCGGCAGTTGGCCGCGATCGACAGTTTCTCGTGGTAGCAGAAGCGCGGCACGTAAATGCCCGCCAGGTCGGTCACCTGCATGACCATCTGCCCTTTGCGGGCCTGCAACGGCCGGCCGTCGACCTCGATATTGACCAGATCGTCGCTCATGCGACGGCCTTGGCCTGCGCGTTGACGATGCTCTGACCGCCGTGCTCAATCATGTATTCGAACTCATGACGGAAATGGCGCAGGAAACTCTGCACCGGCCAGGCCGCCGCATCGCCGAGTGCGCAAATCGTGTGGCCCTCGATCTGGTTCGCAACCTGCACGAGGAGATCCAGATCAGAGAGACGCCCCTCCCCGGCCAGGATGCGGCGCAACATGCGCGTAAGCCAGCCGGTGCCTTCGCGACATGGCGTGCACTGGCCGCAGGACTCAGACATGTAAAAGCGCGAGATTCGCTCCAGCACGCGCACCATGCAGGTGGTCTCGTCCATCACGATGACCCCCGCCGAGCCGACCGCGGAGCCGGCTTTGCGTAGCGAATCGAAATCCATCGCGCAGTCCATGATCACCGCTGCCGGCAGCACCGGCACCGACGATCCGCCGGGAATCACGGCCTTGAGCCGGCGGCCACCGCGCACGCCGCCGCAGATGTCCAGCAGCTCGCGAAACGGGATGCCCATGGCAAGTTCGTAGTTGCCCGGCCGGCTGACATGCCCTGAGACCGAGAAGATCGCCGTGCCACCCGAGTTCGGCACACCAAGCTCGGCGAACCACTTCGCGCCCTTGCGCATGATCGCCGGCACGGCCGCGAAACTCTGGGTGTTGTTGACCGTGGTCGGCCGGCCGTAAAGGCCGAAGCTCGCGGGAAATGGCGGCTTGAAGCGCGGCTTGCCGGGCTTGCCTTCCAGTGATTCGAGCAGCGCCGTTTCCTCGCCGCAGATATAGGCGCCCGCGCCGGCAACGCCGTAAAGGTCGAAGTCGATGCCCGAGCCCTTGATGTCACGGCCGAGCAGCCCTTCGCGGTAGGCTTCTTTCAGTGCGGTCTCGAATCGCGGATAGGGCTCGGCGAGAAATTCGCCGCGAATATAGTTGTAGCCGACGGTCGCACCCATCGCGTAGCCGCCGATCGCCATGCCTTCGATGATCGAATGCGGGTTGTAGCGCAAGATATCGCGATCGTGGCAGGTGCCCGGCTCGCTTTCGTCCGAATTGCAGACCACGTACTTCTGCCCAGGCGCGTCACGCGGCATGAAACTCCACTTGACGCCGGTGGGAAATCCCGCGCCACCGCGGCCGCGCAGCCCGGAGGCTTTGACTTCCTCAATGATCGCCTCGCGCGGTGTCTTGTCGCGAAGGATCTTCTCCCATGCCTCGTAGCCACCGCACTTGCGGTAGACCTCGAGTGTCCAGCTGTGCGCATGCTGAAGCGGCTCGAAGACGACCTGATTCATCGCGCGCGGCATCGGCTCACTCCAGGCCATCGAGCACCTTGATCGCCGATTCCGGCGTCAGGTTCTCGTGATAAACGTGGTCGACCATCATCATCGGCGCGTTGTTGCAAGCTGCCAGGCATTCCTCTTCGCGTTTCAGGTAGATCTTGCCGTCTGCTGTGCTTTCGCCGGTGCGGATGCCGAGGTGGCGTTCGACCGCCGCGACGACCCGTTCAGCGCCGCACAACATGCAGCTGATATTCGTGCAAATCGAAACATGGATGCGACCGGCGGGTTTCGTCTCGAACATTGAATAAAAGCTGGCGACTTCATAGACCTGGATCGGTGGCAGCCCGACATAGGTTGCAACAGCATCCATCAAATCGGCCGTCAGGTAGCCATGATTCTGGTGCTGCGCGGCGCGCAGCGCAGCGATGACAGCAGACCGACGGCGGTCGGCCGGAAACTTCGCCAGCCAGTCGTCGATCTCGCGTCGCGTGTGCTCGGTCAGCATCAGCGGTCGATCTCCCCGAACACGATATCCATCGTCCCGATGATCGCCACGACGTCGGCCAGCATGTGGCCACGAACCATTTCATCCATCGCTGAAAGGTGCGCAAAGCCGGGCGCGCGGCACTTGACCCGGTAGGGCTTGTTGGCGCCGTCCGATACCAGCCAGATCCCGAACTCGCCCTTCGGCGCCTCTACGGCCGCATAGGTCTCGCCCTCAGGCACGCAATAGCCCTCGGTGAAGAGCTTGAAGTGATGAATCAGCGATTCCATGTCGCCCTTCATCTCGCTGCGGCGCGGCGGCGTGACCTTGTGGTCGTCGAGCATTACGGGGCCGGGATTGGCGCGCAGCCAGTCCACGCATTGGCGGACGATCCGGTTCGACTGCCTGAATTCCTCGACCCGGCACAGGTAACGGTCGTAGCAGTCGCCATTCACACCGACAGGAATGTCGAACTGAACCTGGTCGTACGCGGCATAGGGCTGCTTTTTGCGCAGATCCCACTCGACGCCGGAGCCGCGCAGCATCGGGCCAGTGAACCCGAGCTGCAACGCGCGCTCCGGCGTAACGACGCCGATGTTGACGGTGCGCTGCTTCCAGATCCGGTTGTCGGTCAGCAGCGTCTCATATTCATCGACGCATTTCGGAAAGCGCTCGGTAAAGTCCTGGATGAAGTCGAGCAAGGTGCCGGAACGCGCTTCGTTGCGCCGCGCCACGTCTTTTTCGCTGCGCCAGCGCGACGCCTGATACCGGGGCATCGTGTCGGGCAGGTCGCGGTAGACCCCGCCCGGCCGGTAGTAGGTCGCGTGCATGCGCGTGCCCGAAACCGCCTCGTAGCAGTCCATCAGGTCCTCGCGCTCGCGGAACGCATACAGGAAGACCGTCATCGCGCCGATGTCGATCGCGTGCGAACCGATCCACAGCAGGTGATTCAGGATCCGCGTGATCTCGTCGAACATCACGCGGATGTGTTCTGCGCGCGCAGGCACGCGGATGCCGAGCAGGTTCTCGATTGCGCGCACATAGGCGTGCTCATTGCACATCATCGACATGTAGTCGAGGCGGTCCATGTACCCGATCGACTGGTTGAACGGCTTGGATTCGGCGAGCTTCTCGGTTCCACGGTGCAGGAGCCCGATGTGCGGGTCGGCCTTCTGGATCACCTCGCCGTCCATCTCCAGGATGAGGCGCAGCACGCCGTGGGCCGCGGGGTGCTGTGGTCCGAAATTCAGCGTGAAATTCTGGATCTCAGCCATCGCGCTTCTGTCCCGGTGACGCGTCCGCCCGAATGCGCTCCCTGCGGATCACCTTTGGCACGGTCACGCGCGGCTCGATGCTGACAGGCTCATAGACGACGCGGCCCTTGGCCGGGTCGTAACGGACCTCGACATTGCCGGAGAGCGGAAAATCCTTGCGGAACGGGTGGCCGATGAAACCGTAGTCGGTCAGGATCCTGCGCAAGTCCGGGTGGCCGCGAAACAGGATCCCGTACAGGTCGAAGGCCTCGCGCTCATACCAGGCAGCGGAAGCCCAGACCTCAGTCACCGTGTCGAGCATCGGCGGCTCGCCGGGACGGCAGCGGCAGCGGACCCTCAATCGTATGTTCCGCGCAACCGAAAGCAGGTGGTAGACGACCGCGAATCGCGGCTGTCCCTCCGCCAGGCGTGGTGCTTCGCAATCGACGCCACGGCTGAAACCGGTAGACGTTGCGTCCTCGGTGGTCCATTCCGATCGGCCGTAGTCCAGGTAATCGATTCCGGACAGGTCCGTCAGCTGCTCGAACGCCAGCTCCGGCAGGTCACGCAGGTCTCGGCAGACCGACACGAGCTGCTCCGGCGCGACCTCGATCGCAAGCTCGCGTGCCAGCGACGCGATCCGCCTGGCCCGCGCGCCGATCCGGGATTCGAGCGCTTGTGCCGTTGCCGCGAGTCTGCTCATGCAGAAACGCGAGCGATGGTGCTGGTACGACGGATCTTGTCCTGCAGCTGGAGGATCCCGTAGATGAGCGCCTCGGCAGTCGGTGGACAGCCCGGCACATAGACATCGACAGGCACGATGCGGTCGCAGCCGCGCACGACGGCATAGGAATAATGGTAGTAGCCGCCGCCATTGGCACAGGAGCCCATCGAGATCACCCAGCGCGGCTCGGCCATCTGGTCATAGACCCTGCGCAAAGCCGGAGCCATCTTGTTGACCAGCGTACCAGCGACGATCATCACGTCGGACTGGCGCGGACTGCCACGGAATACGACCCCGAACCGGTCGAGGTCATAGCGCGACGCGCCGGCATGCATCATCTCGACCGCGCAGCAAGCGAGCCCGAAGGTCATCGGCCACAGTGATCCGGTTCGCGCCCAGTTCATCAGGTTGTCGATGGTCGTCGTGACGAATCCCCTGCCCTGGATCACCGGCGCTTCGACGTTCAGTCCCATTCCAGTGCTCCCTTCTTCCACTCATAGACGAAACCGACCACGAGCACCGTCAGGAACACCGCCATCGACAACAGCCCGAAGCCGCCGATCGCATCGAGCGAAACAGCCCACGGAAAGAGGAAGGCGATTTCGAGGTCGAAGATGATGAACAGGATTGCGACGAGGTAGTAACGCACGTCGAATTTGGTGCGCGAGTCCTCAAAGGCCTCGAATCCGCACTCGTAGGGCGAAAGTTTCTCCGGGTCCGGGCGCCGCGGGCCCAGCACGAAGCCGAGAATGAGCAGCATGAGCGCGAAAGCGCCGGCCACGGCCAGGAAGATAAGTATTGGCAGGTAGTTCTGCAGCAATTTTCCGACCGCTGCGGACTTACGACAGTGCCCGCAAGAACAGTCGGCATTGTAACCGTCCGCGGGGCCCCGTGGGACCCCTGCGCATGCATCCTGGGAACGTAAATGGTGCCGGCGGTCGGACTCGAACCGACACGGGTTTCCCCACTAACCCCTCAAGCTAGCGCGTCTACCAATTCCGCCACGTCGGCAACAGAAACCAGGAAATCGTCAGGGTCATTCGTCGGCCGGCGCTGCAGGTGCAGTCGCAGGATCCGTCAGCTGCGGTACGGCATCGCCATCCAGGCCCGCAGGCGCGGGCGCGGGCGCTGACGTGGCAGGCTGGGTCACCAACTGGTCGACCAGGCTGTCAGGCTGTTGCGCCCGTGGCCTCGTCGCAAACCAGGCGAGCGACAGGCTGCTCATGAAGAACAGCGTCGCCAGCACCGCGGTCAGCTTCGAGAAGAAGGTCGCAGAGCCGCGCGCGCCGAAAACGGTCCCGGATGCTCCCGCGCCGAAACCCGCACCAGCGTCGGCACCCTTGCCCCGCTGCAGCAGCACGAGCCCGACGATCCCGACGCAGAGTATTCCGTGCAGTATTGTGATCAGTTGTTGAAGCATGGTTGCCTACAATTGGGTTCGCGGCTATCAGTTTCTGACCGCAGCGCAGATACTTCCGAATTCGTCCGCCTTCAGCGACGCACCGCCGATCAGGCCGCCATCCACATCCGGTTTCGCGAACAGTTCCGGGGCGTTTGACGCCTTGACGCTGCCCCCGTAAAGAACCCGAAGGGAACCTGCAATTGTAGCATCCTTTTCCGCGATTCGGCCCCGGATCAGGGCATGGACTTCCTGCGCCTGCTCAGGCGTCGCGGTCCGGCCCGTGCCGATTGCCCAGACCGGCTCGTAGGCCACGACGGCCGCGCTGAATCCGGCGACACCGGCGGCGCCCAGCACCGCTTCGAGCTGCCGAGTGACGACCGCGTGCATCGCGCCGCGCTCGCGTTCCTCCAGGGATTCACCGACGCACAGGATCGGCACCAGGCCGTGACGCAGGGCAGCGACGAACTTCCGTGCGACGAGTGCATCATCTTCCCGATACAGGGCGCGCCGCTCGGAATGGCCGACGATGACAAATCGGCAGCCGACATCCGCGAGCATCGCAGCCGATACTTCACCGGTATGGGCACCGGAGTCCTCGGTACAGACATCCTGCGCGCCCAGCATGATCGCGTTGCCGCGCAGGCGGTGGCCGACTTCAGTCAGGTAGACGAATGGCGGGCAGACCACGACATCGGCCGCTCCGCCGCCAACGTCAATCGAGATCAACTCGCCGATCAGGCGGCCAGTCTCGGCGCGGCTGCCGTGCATCTTCCAGTTACCGGCCACCAATGGTCGTCGCATGTCAGGTCCCCGAAGCTGCCGCGCGCACCACGTCCGCAAGCGTCGCAGCGTGCCGGCCGACTGCCTGGGCATCCTCACCCTCGACCATCACTCGAATGACCGGCTCGGTACCTGACGCGCGCAGTACCACACGGCCACGCTTGCCCAGCGCCTGTTCGACCTCTGCGATTGCTGCGGCGACTGTCTTGTCAGCGGCTGCGTCGAAGCGGCGCGTGACCTGAACATTGATCAATTCCTGTGGAAACTTCTGCATGCCGGCCGCAAGTTCCGCAAGGGTCTTGCCGGTCGCCTTCATGACGGCAAGCACTTGCAGCGCCACGATCAGGCCGTCGCCGGTCGTCGTTTTGTCGAGGCAGAGCAGGTGGCCCGATGACTCGCCACCGAGGCTTCCGCCATGGGTTCGCAGTAGCTGCAGCACGTTGCGATCGCCGACCGCGGCACGCAGGAACGGGACGCCCAGTGCTGCGAGCGCAACCTCGAGCCCCAGATTCGTCATCACGGTTCCGACCACGGGTCCTTTCAGGTCCCCGGACGCCAGCCGCGCCCGCGCCAGCACGTAAAGCAGCTGGTCGCCGTCCAGGCTGCGGCCCAGGTGGTCCACCATGACGACCCGGTCGCCGTCGCCGTCGAGCGCAAGGCCTGCGTCCGCACGCACACCGGATACCGTGAGCTTCAGAAGGCCCGGACTCGTCGAGCCACATCCATAGTTGATGTTGCGCCCGTTTGGCGAGCAGCCGATCGGCACGATCTCGGCGCCGAGGTCCGAGAGAACACGCGGGGCAACCTTGTAGGCCGCGCCATTGGCGCAATCGATGACCAGCTTCATGCCGCTGAGCGTCGTTCCGGTCGGCAGTGTCGACACGCAGAAGGCCTGGTACAGGCTCATCTCGCTGTCCACCCGTGTCGCGCGGCCGAGCGCCCCGGATTCCAGCGTGAGCGCGGGCTCGTCGAGATGCGACTCGATCGCTTCCTCGAGTTCGTCCGCCAGCTTGGCGCCGGAGCGATCGAAAAACTTGATGCCGTTGTCGTCGAAGAGATTGTGCGAGGCGCTGATGACGGCACCGAAGTCGCAATTCAGGCGCTGGACCAGGTAGGCAATGCCGGGTGTCGGGAGCGGGCCGGCCAACAGGACATCGACACCTGCCGCGACGAATCCGGCCTCCAGTGCCGACTCGAACATGTAGCCCGACAGCCGCGTGTCCTTGCCGACCAGCACCCGGCCGCCATTTGGCGAAATCACGCGCGCGGCGGCACCCGCGAGCCGCAGCGCGAATTCCGCCGTCATCGGATGCGTGCCGACGCGCCCGCGGACACCGTCAGTTCCAAAGTATCGCCTGGCCATCACGGGCCTCCGTGTCGGCCGCCCATCGCGGCGATGATCCGGATGGCGTCGACGGTTGGTGCAACATCGTGCGCACGTACGATTTTTGCACCGGCCAGCATCGCCAGGGTCGCCAGTGCCAGGCTCCCTCCCAGGTGCTCGCCATCGGCACGACCCGTCAACTTGCCGATCATGCTCTTGCGTGAAAGCCCCGCCAGCACCGGATGCCCGTCCGCTGCGAGCTCCGGCAAGCGACGCAGCAACTCGAGATTGTGCTCCAGGGTCTTGCCAAATCCGAAACCGGGATCGATGACGAGCCGGGACACCGATATACCGGCCTCGATGCAACAGGCTACGCGGCCGCGCAGGAAATCCCGCACTTCCACCAGCACATCCGTGTAGCGAGGCTCGTTCTGCATCGTCCGGGGCTCACCCCGCATGTGCATCATGCAGACCGCGACATCCGATTCCGCCACCGCTTCGATCGCGCCCGGCGCGCGCAACGCCGTGACGTCATTGATCATGGATGCACCTGCCGCGATCGCAGCGCGCATCACTTCAGGTTTGCAGGTGTCGACGGATACCGGCAATGCCAGCCGCTCGACGAGGCGCTCGATTACCGGAATCACGCGCCGCAGTTCTTCGTCAACACCCACGGGCGCCGCGCCTGGCCGTGTCGACTCGCCGCCGACGTCGATGATCGCCGCGCCCTCGCCCGCCAGCCGTTCGGCCTGTGCCAGGGCGGCCGGCAGCTCGACAAATCGGCCGCCGTCGGAGAATGAATCCGGCGTCACGTTCAGCACGCCCATGACAACGGGAATGTCCAGGATCAAAGTGTGGCGACCGCACTGTAGACGCATCGGGGCGGGATGTTGGCGGGAGCGACGGTAAACGGCAAGTGCGGCACGCACTGCGGTTCCAGTCAGCTCCGCCAGCTGGCTTCAGGTCTGGCTGGCCGGCGGGCCGATGACCGGCTCCGGCTGGGCCGCGTCGCGTCTGCTGGAAGGAGCTCCAGTGTCTTCCCAGTCCTGCGGTGGCCTGGGCTCGCGACCCGCGATGATGTCCTTGATCTGGTCTTCGCCGATTGTTTCGTACTTGATCAGCGCCGCGGCCATGAGGTCGAGCTTGTCGCGGTTGTCTACCAGGATCTTGCGCGCCTGGGCGTAGGCTATGTCGATGACATGGCGGATTTCCTCGTCGATGACATGGGCCGTCCCGTCCGAAATCTGCTTGTGCTGCGTGACCGAGTGACCCAGGAACACCTCCCCGGCCTCCTCCATGTACGCCAGCGGGCCGAGCTTGTCCGACAGGCCCCACTTGGTCACCATATTGCGCGCGAGATTGGTCGCCCGCTCGATGTCGTTCGCCGCGCCCGTCGTCACCGCATCCGGGCCGAAACGCAGCTCCTCGGCGATGCGCCCGCCGAACAGGCTCGCGATCTGGTTCTCGAGGCGGCGCTTGCTGTAGCTGTAGCGGTCCTCCTCGGGCAGGAACATCGTGACACCCAGGGTCCTGCCGCGCGGGATGATCGTCACCTTATAGACCGGGTCGTGTTCCGGCAGGTTCATGCCGACGATGGCATGGCCGGCCTCGTGGTAGGCCGTGTTGAGCTTCTCCCGCTCGCTCATGACCATCGATCGGCGCTCGGCGCCCATCATGATCTTGTCCTTGGCGCGCTCGAACTCTTCCATCGTGACCTGGCGCTTGTTGGCGCGCGCCGCGAACAACGCAGCTTCGTTGACCAGGTTCATCAGGTCGGCGCCGGAGAAGCCCGGAGTGCCGCGCGCGATGATCGACGGCTTGACGTCATCCGAGATCGGCACCTTGCGCATGTGGACGTTGAGGATCTGCTCCCGGCCGCGAACGTCCGGCAGCGGCACGACGACCTGGCGGTCAAAGCGGCCCGGGCGCAGCAATGCGGGATCCAGCACGTCCGGGCGATTGGTCGCCGCGATGACGATGACGCCCTCGTTACCCTCGAAGCCGTCCATCTCGACCAGCAGCTGGTTCAGCGTCTGTTCGCGCTCGTCGTGGCCGCCGCCGAGACCGGCGCCGCGATGGCGGCCGACCGCGTCGATCTCGTCGATGAACACGATGCAGGGCGCGTGCTTCTTGGCCTGCTCGAACATGTCGCGCACGCGTGAAGCGCCGACACCGACGAACATCTCGACGAAATCCGAGCCCGAGATCGTGAAGAACGGAACCTTTGCCTCGCCGGCGATCGCGCGCGCAAGCAGTGTCTTGCCGGTTCCGGGCAGGCCAACCATCAGCACGCCCTTCGGGATCTTGCCGCCGAGCTTCTGGAACTTGGCGGGATCCTTCAGGAAGTCGACGATTTCGCCGACCTCTTCCTTGGCTTCGTCGACTCCGGCGACGTCGGCGAAAGTCACCTTGACCTGGTCCTCGGACAGCAGCCGCGCCCGGCTCTTGCCGAATGACATGGCACCGCGGCCGCCCGCGCCGCCCTGCATCTGGCGCATGAAGTAGATCCAGACGCCGATCAGCAACAGGATCGGGAATGAGGATACGAATAGCTGCAGCAGGAAGGACTGACGCTCGGGCGGTGCCGCTTCGAAGGCCACGCTCTTCTTGTGCAGCAGGCCGATCAGCACCGAGTTGTCGGTTTCCGGGTTGTAGGTGACGTATTTTTCGCCACTGGTGCGCGCGCCGACAATCGTGTCGCCCTGGAACGTCGCGGACTGGATCGCACCCGACTCAACCTCGGCGAGGAACTGCGAATACTTCAGCGGTTCAGGCGCGCTCGCGCGCTGCCCGAAATTGGAGAACACCGCGACCAGCACGATCGCGATGACGATCCAGAGGACGATATTGCGGGTCAAATCGTTCAAGCGGCCACTCCTGGCATCAACGCGCTGCGGTCCGAATTGTCGATTGGACTGCGGCGTAAGAGGGATAGTTCGACATTACTACGCCCGGGGTTTCCTCGCCACCAAGTAGGCCTCGGAACTGCGCTGCCGCGAGGCTTTGGGCTTGCGGACACGCACCTGGCCAAAATGCCGGCGGGCGTCGGCCAGCAACTCCTGAAATCCGGCGCCCTGGAACAGCTTCATCACCAGGGTGCCGTCGGGGCCCAGCACCTTGCACGCAAAATCGAGCGCGAGCACTTCCAGATCTGCGGCGCGTGCCTGATCGACGACATCCACGCCACTCATGTTGGGGGCCATGTCGGACATCACAAGGTCCACGCGCCGGCCGGAGAGCATTTCCAGCAGCGCGTCGAGCACCGGTTGTTCCCGGAAATCGCCCTGCAGGAAGGTCACACCTGGCAGTGCGCCCATCGCCAGCAGGTCAACGGCGATCACGGTGCCGCGCCCGGCAAGCGTACGGGCCGCGTACTGGCTCCAGCCGCCCGGCGCCGCACCCAGATCGATGATCACGGCGCCCGGGAAAATAAGCCGTTCGGCGCTATCGATCTCCTGGAGCTTGAAGGCGGCGCGCGAGCGCCAGCCCTCCTGTTGCGCGCGCTGCACATAGGGATCGTCGAAATGTTCGCGCAGCCACCGGCCGCTCGACTTGCTGCGCCGGCTCATGAGCGAATCCCCGCGTGCGGTCCTATAATTCGGAATCCTGTAATCAAGACTTGACTCTCAACTATCCACTCATGGCACTCACGGATCGCCAGAAAAAACACCTGCGTCGGCTGGGGCACGCCCTGCACCCGCTCGTGCTGGTCGGCCAGCGCGGCCTGACTGAAGGCGTCATCAGCGAACTCAGGCAAACCCTGCATGATCATGAACTGGTCAAAGTCCGGGCTCGTGTCGGCGATCGCGAGAATCGCAATCTGGTACTGGGCACCCTGGCGGCGGACAGCGGCTCCGAGCTGGTCCATCAGATCGGGAATGTAGGATTATTTTACAAGAAAAACAATAAGTTAAATAAGATACTTCTTCCAGATTCTTGAATCATTCGAGACGCACGGCCAGAATTTCGTAACTGTGCGCGCCGCCCGGCGCCGCCACTTCAACTTCATCACCGGGTTTCTTGCCGATCAGCGCGCGCGCAATCGGCGAATTGATGGAGATGAGCCCGCGCCGGATGTCCGCCTCGTCGTCACCGACGATCTGGTAGCTCACTTCCGCACCGCCGTCGACCGGCGCAAGGCCGACGGTCGCACCAAATACCACCTTGCCTTTATCTGGCAACGCCGTCGGGTCGATCACCTGGGCGTGCGCGAGCCGCCACTCGATTTCCTTGATGCGGCCCTCGATGAAGCCCTGCTGCTCGCGCGCGGCGTGATACTCGGCATTTTCGGACAGGTCGCCATGCGCGCGCGCATCCGCGATCGCGCGGATGACCGTCGGCCGGTCCTCGGTCTTGAGCTTGCGCAATTCGGCTCGCAGCAATTCCGCACCACGCAGAGTGATCGGCGATCTCATACAGCACCCAGTTCGCTGTGCAGATCCTGCAGCCGGTTGACGTCGAGGTCTTCGAGGTGGTCAAGGGCCTCGCAGGTCGCATGCGCCCCAGCGACGGTCGTGTAGTAGGTCACTTTGCGAAATTCCGCCTCGCGGCGGATCGAGCGTGATTCGCGGATTGCACGCTTGCCTTCGGTCGTATTGACGATCAGGTCGATCTCGTCGTTCTTGATCATGTCGACGATGTGTGGCCGCCCCTCGCTCACCTTCAGCGCCCTGCGGCAGGGAATGCCGGCCGCCTCCAGCGCATTCGCCGTACCCAGGGTCGCCAGGATCTCGAATCCACGGTCGTGTAGTCGCCGCGCGATCGCGACCGCGCCCTCCTTGTCGCGATCACGTACCGAAAGCAGGCAGACACCCCGGATCGGGAGACGGACGCCGCTCGCCGCCTGCGCCTTTGCATACGCCTCGCCGAATGTCCGGCCGGTACCCATCACCTCGCCGGTCGATTTCATCTCAGGGCCCAGTATCGGATCGGACTCAGGGAACTTGCTGAACGGGAATACGGCTTCCTTGACCGAGTAGTACGGAGGCACGCGCTCCTGGAGCACGCCAAGCTCCGCGAGCTTGCGGCCCACCATCACGCGCGCGGCGATTTTCGCAAGCGGCATGCCGGTCGCCTTGGACACGAAGGGAACCGTGCGCGATGCGCGCGGGTTGACCTCGAGCACGTAAACGACCCCATTCTGGATCGCAAACTGCACGTTCATCAGGCCGATGACCTTGAGTGCATGCGCCATCACGCGTGTCTGGGCGCGCAGCTCATCCTGCAACTCCGGTGAAAGGCTGGCCGGCGGCAGCGAACAACTGGAGTCGCCGGAATGCACACCGGCCTGCTCGACGTGCTCCATGATGCCGCCGATCAGCACGTCCTTGCCGTCGCAGATCGCATCCACGTCAACCTCGATCGCGAGATCCAGGAAACGGTCCAGCAGCACCGGGCTTTCATTTGAAACCTTTACTGCCTCGCGCATGTACTGGCGCAGATCGTCCTCCTCGTAGACGACTTCCATGGCACGTCCGCCCAGCACATAGGATGGCCGCACAATCAGCGGAAAGCCGACCGCACGCGCAAGCTCGATCGCGCGTTCCTCGTCGCGCGCCGTCGCATTGGCCGGCTGACGCAGGCCGAGCTGCTTCACCAACTGCTGAAAGCGCTCGCGATCCTCCGCGATGTCGATGGAGTCCGGGCTGGTGCCGATGATTGGTGCGCCCGCCGCGGCCAGCTGGCGTGAGAGCTTCAGGGGTGTCTGCCCGCCGAACTGGACGATGACGCCCAGGGGCTTCTCCTTGGAGATGATCTCCATGACGTCTTCGAAGGTCAGGGGCTCGAAGTACAGGCGGTCGGAGATGTCGAAGTCGGTCGAGACCGTCTCGGGATTGCAGTTCACCATGATGGTCTCGTAACCATCCTCGCGCAGTGCGAGCGCAGCGTGCACGCAGCAATAATCGAACTCGATGCCCTGGCCGATGCGATTCGGGCCGCCGCCCAGGATCATGATCTTTCGATTCTCGGTCGGCGCGGCCTCGCACTCCTGCTCGTAAGTCGAGTAAAGGTACGCGGTCGAGGTCGCGAACTCCGCGGCGCAGGTATCCACGCGTTTGTAGACTGGATGAACGCCGCAGGCGAGGCGGCGCGCGCGCACGCGTGACTCTGGGGCCCCCAGTGCGCGCGCGAGTGCCGCGTCTGAGAAGCCCTTGCGCTTCAGTACCAGCAGGCGTTCGACCGTCAGGGCGGTGATGCCTTCTGCGCGGACCGTCGCCTCCTCATGGACCAGGTCCTCGATCTGCGCCAGGAACCACGGGTCGATTGCGGACTCGGCCGCAATGCGCGCCAGTGTCCAGCCGGCGCGGAATGCATCGGCTACGTAGCGGATCCGGTCGGCCCCCGGATGACGCAGCTCCTCGGCCAGGCGCTGCTCACCGTCTGCATCCAGCGGCAGCTGCATGATGACGGGCGTCAGGCCGTCGCAGCCGGTCTCGAGGCTACGCAGGGCCTTTTGCAGGGACTCCTGGAATGTGCGCCCGATCGCCATCGCCTCGCCGACCGACTTCATCTGGGTGGTCAGGCGCGTGTTGGAACCCGGGAACTTCTCGAACGTGAATCGCGGCACCTTGGTGACGACATAGTCAATCGTCGGCTCGAATGAGGCCGGCGTCGCGCCACCCGTGATCTCGTTCCTCAGTTCATCGAGCGTGTAGCCGATAGCGAGCTTCGCTGCGATCTTCGCGATCGGGAATCCGGTCGCTTTCGATGCCAGCGCAGAGGAGCGTGACACGCGCGGATTCATCTCGATCACGAGCATGCGGCCGTCTTTCGGATTCAGCGCGAACTGCACATTGGAACCACCGCATTCGACGCCGACCTTGCGCAGCACGGCGATCGAGGCGTCGCGCATGCGCTGGTATTCCTTGTCGGTCAGCGTCTGCGCGGGAGCCACGGTGATCGAGTCGCCGGTGTGCACACCCATCGGATCGAGGTTTTCGATCGAGCAGACGATGATGCAATTGTCCTTGTGGTCGCGGACCACCTCCATCTCGAATTCCTTCCAGCCCAGCACCGATTCCTCGATCAGCACCTCGCCGGTCGGCGATGCATCGAGACCGCGCGTCACGATCTCCTCGAATTCCTCGCGGTTAAAGGCGATGCCGCCGCCAGAGCCGCCGAGCGTGAAGGACGGCCTGATCACCGTCGGGAAGCCAACCTCGCCCTGCACGGCGAGCGCCTCGTCGAGGCTGTGCGCGATGTAGGACAATGGACACTCGAGACCGATGCTACGCATGGCGTTGCGGAACAGCTCCCGGTCCTCGGCCATGTCGATCGCTTCGCGCGAAGCGGCAATCAGCTCGACGCCAAATCGTTCGAGCACGCCTTCGCGCACCAGGTCGAGCGCGGTATTGAGTCCGGTCTGGCCGCCCATGGTCGGCAGCAGGGCATCCGGGCGTTCCTTTTCGATGATCCTCGCGACCGTGCGCCATTCGACCGGCTCGATGTAGATCGAGTCAGCCATCTCCGGGTCGGTCATGATCGTCGCGGGATTCGAGTTCACGAGGATGACCCGGTAGCCCTCTTCACGCAGCGCGCGGCAAGCCTGGGCGCCGGAATAGTCGAACTCGCAAGCCTGGCCGATGATGATCGGGCCGGCACCGATGATCAGGATGCTCCCAATGTCGGTGCGCTTTGGCATCAGCTGGCCGCCATGTCGTCGCCCGTGGCAGCGGCGGCGCGGCTTCGCATCAGCTCTTGCAACCGGCGCACCATCAGCAAGACGAAGTGTTCAAACAGCGGCCGCTGGTCGTGCGGACCAGGGCTCGCCTCGGGGTGGCCCTGGAAACCGAATGCCGGCCGATCCGTACAGGCGATACCCTGTAGTGAGCCATCGAACAGCGAACGATGGGTCGCCTTGAGCCGTGGCGGCAGCGATGCCTCGTCCACTGCAAAGCCGTGATTCTGGCTCGTGATGACGACATGACCTCCGGCAATTTCCTGCACCGGATGATTGGCGCCGTGATGCCCGAACTTCATCTTGAGCGTCCGCGCCCCGCAGGCGAGTCCGAGCAGTTGATGGCCCAGGCAGATGCCAAAGATCGGGATGTCAGTCTCGAGGAAGCGGCGGATCGCGGCGATCGCATAATCACAGGGTTCGGGGTCACCGGGTCCATTCGAGAGAAAAATGCCGTCCGGCGCGAGCGCGAGCGCATCCTCCGCCGAGGTCTCGGCGGGAACGACCGTCATGCGGCAACCCTGATCCGCCAGCAGCCGCAAGATGTTGCGCTTGATGCCGAAGTCGTAGGCGACGACATGCAAGCGCGATCCCTGACGCAGGACCCGGCCCGGTTCGCGGCCGAGGCTCCCGTGATTCCATTGATACGGCTCACGCACGCTGACAACCTTGGCGAGATCCATGCCCTTGAGACCGGGAAACTTGCGGGCGGCGCGAATGGCGACCGCAGTGTCAACTTTGCTGCCTGTCATGATGCAGCCAGCCAGTGCTCCCTTCTCGCGCAGGATGCGCGTGAGCTGGCGCGTGTCGATTCCCGCGATTGCGACGACACTGCCTTCGGCGAGGAATCTGGACAGCGGCTGGCTGGCGCGCCAGCTCGAATGCAGGAGCGGCAGATCGCGGATCACCAGGCCCGAGGCATGGATGTCCGGGGACTCCAGGTCCTCGGGCGTCGCGCCGGTATTGCCGATGTGTGGGTAGGTGAAGGTGACGATCTGGCGGCAATACGAGGGGTCCGTCAGGATTTCCTGATAGCCTGTCATCGCCGTATTGAAAACGACTTCGCCGGTGGTGCTTCCCGGCGCACCAATCGAGTCACCGCGAAACACCGTGCCGTCCTCGAGAGCGAGCACCGCAGGCGTGGCTATCACCGGTCGTTTCTCCCCTGCCCGAACATGCCACCCTGCCGAAGCAGGGTGCAGTATTCAAGCGAGTGGAGCCGTTCCGGACTCCACCCGCAAATTTTCGTCTCACTCAAAGGGGGCCGCAACCCAGATGGGAATTCTACTAGACCGGCGCTGCCCGTTCCATTTAAAGGGGACGCGCCCCTTTTTCTTTCGGAAAAGGGGCGCGTCCCCTTTTAGAGGCCCAGTACGTCTGCCATGCCGTAGAGGCCCGGCTGCTGCCCGGTAAGCCAGCGCGCCGCCGCCAGCGCGCCATAGGCGAATGTCATGCGGTCGGTCGCCCGATGCACCAGTTCCAGGGTTTCCCCGCTGCCCGCAAACAGCACGTGATGCTCGCCGACGATGTCGCCGGCCCTGACGCTTGCGAATCCGATCGCGCCCGGCGATCGAGTGGTGGCGCTACCGGCCCGACCGTAGACGCCGACACTCCCGAGCGTGGTATTGCGCGCACCGGCCGCGATCTCACCGAGACGCAGCGCCGTACCCGACGGGGCATCCGCCTTGTGCCGGTGATGTGCTTCCACGATCTCTATGTCGTAGTCGCCCGGCAGCGCAGCCGCAGCGCTGCCCACCAGGCTGAAAAAGAGATTGACCGCCAGCGACATGTTCGGCGCGACCAGCACCGGCAGTTTCTCGCTGACACGCCGGATCAGGGCATGTCGTTCGGCATCGAGTCCCGTGGTGCCGATGACGATGGGGATGCGTCTGGCAGCCGCCGCGGCGAGGTTGTCTGCGGTCGCTTCGGGCAGCGTGAAATCGATGGCGATGGCCGCATTCGCAAGCGCGCGGCCGCGATCCGAGGTGACCTCGATGGCGACCGGGCCAGTCTGGGCAACCGCGCCCGCGTCGTGCCCAAGCGATGCGCTCCCCGGCGAAGCGAGTGCTCCGGACAGCGTGAGATCATCGGATTCCCGGATTGCCCGCACCAGGCACCGACCCATCCTGCCGCTCACGCCGAGCACCGCCACATTGATCATGTCAGCCTCCGATCCTGCCGAAGAATTGCTTGACGCCCTCGAGCCAGGAGAGCTCGCGCGGATTGTGCCGGCGTCCGCCGGTCTTCAGCGAAGACTCGATCTTGCGCAACGATTCCTTCTGTTCGGCAGTCAGATCGACCGGCGTCTCGACGACGACGCGGCAGAACAGATCGCCGGTCGGGCCGCCGCGGACCGGCTTGACGCCTTTCTCGCGCAGCCGGAAGACGCGGCCGGATTGGGTTCCGGCGGGCACCTTGATATTCGCCTGGCCTTCGAGTGTCGGGACTTCGACGACGCCGCCGAGTGCCGTGGTCACGAAACTGACCGGCACTTCGCAGGACAGATGGGCACCATCGCGTTCGAATATCGGGTGCTCGCGAACCACGACCTCGACGTATAGATCACCCTGCGGCCCGCCATTGCGGCCAGACTCGCCTTCCCCGGCGAGACGGATCCGGTCGCCATTGTCGACGCCGGCCGGCACCTTGACCGACAGGCGCTTGTTCGCCCTGACGCGACCGTGACCACCACAGTTGCCGCAGGGATCCTTGATGATCGTGCCGCGTCCCTTGCAGCGCGGACACGTTTGCTGGACCGAGAATGGGCCCTGGCGCATGCGCACCTGGCCGGCACCCGAGCAGGTCTCGCAGCTCACCGGCGCGTGTCCCTTGGCCGCACCGCTGCCACCGCATTCCTTGCACTCCGCGACGGTCTGGAAGTCGATCTCGGTGGTCGTGCCAAACACGGCCTGCTCGAGGTCAAGCGTCATTTCGTAGCGCAGGTCCGCACCGCGGAACACGGTACTGCGACCGCCACGACGGGCACCACCGAAGATATCGCCGAACACATCGCCGAACACATCGCCGAAGGCGTCAGACGGACTGAAGCCCTGGCCCGCGCCACGCGCGGCATCGAGTCCGGCGTGGCCATACTGGTCATAGGCCGCGCGCTTCTGGGAGTCCGTCAGGATTTCGTAGGCCCCCTTGGCCTCCTTGAACCGCTCCTCGGCCTCCTTGTCGTCGGGATTGCGGTCAGGGTGATACTTCATCGCCAGGCGGCGGTATGCCTTGGTGACGGCATCTTCCGTGGCATTTCTCGGTACGCCGAGCACCTGGTAGTAATCACGCTTTGACATGCCGCTCCACAGGCGTGAACGCCGGGCGACCCGATGTCACCCGGCGTCCGGCCGGACCATTGCTTGCGGGTGCCGAAGCTTTTAGTGCGGCTTCGGCCCCTTGTCCTTGATCTCCTCGAACTCGGCGTCGAGCACATCGTCCTTGTCCTTGCCCGGGCCCGGCTCCGCCCCCGGTGCAGCACCGGCCGCTGGGGCTTCGCCCTGGTAGGCGCGCTGCACGACCGGGGCGCTGGCCGTCGCAAGCGCCTCAGCCTTGCGCTCGATCGCCGCCTTGTCGTCGCCTTTCAGCACCCCGCGCAGGTCGTTCAATGCACCCTCGATGGCGACGCGCTCCGTGCCTTCGACCTTGTCGCCCAGGTCCTTGAGCGATTTCTCGGTGGCATGCAGCAGGGCGTCGGCGCGATTGCGGGTATCGACCAGTTCGCGGAAGCGCTTGTCTTCCTCGGCATGGGCCTCGGCATCCCTGACCATCTGCTTGATCTCTTCCTCGGACAGACCGCTCGAGGCCTTGATGATGATCTTCTGCTCCTTGCCGGTCGCCTTGTCCTTGGCCGAGACGTTCAGGATGCCATTGGCGTCGATGTCGAAGGTCACCTCGATCTGCGGCATGCCGCGTGCAGCCGGTGGAATGTCACTGAGGTCAAATTTGCCGAGCGACTTGTTGTCGGTCGCGCGGTCGCGCTCGCCCTGCACGACGTGAATCGTCACGCCGGTCTGGTTGTCGTCCGCGGTCGAGAACACCTGCGTGGCCTTGGTCGGAATCGTGGTGTTCTTGTCGATCAGGCGCGTCATGACTCCGCCCAGTGTTTCGATGCCGAGCGACAGCGGTGTCACGTCCAGCAACAGGACGTCCTTGACCTCGCCCGCCAGCACACCGCCCTGGATCGCCGCGCCGACCGCGACGGCCTCGTCAGGATTCACGTCCTTGCGCGGCTCCTTGCCGAAGAAGTCCTTGACCGCCTTCTGCACCAGCGGCATGCGCGTCTGCCCGCCGACCAGGATGACCTCGTCGACCTCGCCGATCGACAGTCCGGCGTCCTTCAGCGCGACCTTGCAGGGCTCGATCGTGCGGCTCACCAGGTCTTCGACCAGCGACTCGAGCTTCGCGCGCGTGAGCTTCAACGTCAGGTGCTTGGGACCTGCGGCGTCAGCCGTGATGTACGGCAGGTTAATCTCGGTCTGCTGACCAGACGACAGCTCGATCTTCGCCTTCTCGGCGGCTTCCCTCAGTCGCTGCACCGCCAGCGGATCCTTGCGCACGTCCACACCGCTTTCCTTCTGGAACTCGGCTGCGACGTGATCGATGATCCTGCGGTCGAAATCCTCGCCACCGAGGAATGTATCGCCATTCGTCGACATGACCTCGAACTGGCGCTCGCCGTCCACATCGGCGATCTCGATGATCGAAATGTCGAATGTGCCGCCGCCGAGGTCGTAGACCGCGATCTTGCGATCCTTGCCCTTCTTGTCCATGCCATAGGCGAGTGCGGCCGCGGTCGGCTCGTTGATGATGCGACGCACATTGAGGCCCGCGATGCGGCCCGCATCTTTGGTAGCCTGGCGCTGCGCATCATTGAAATAGGCCGGCACCGTGATCACGGCGTCGGTGACCGTCTCACCGAGATAGTCCTCGGCGGTCTTCTTCATTTTTGTCAGCACTCGCGCGGAGATTTCCGGCGGCGCCATCGTCTTGCCCTGCGCCTCCAGCCAGGCATCGCCATTGTCAGCGCGCACGATCTTGTAGGTCTCGAGCGGAATGTCCTTCTGCACCATGCCGTCGTCGAAGCGACGCCCGATCAGGCGCTTGATGGCATGAAATGTGTTCTGCGAATTGGTGACAGCCTGGCGCTTGGCCGACTGGCCGACCAGCACCTCGGCATCCTTGGTGAATGCGACGACCGAAGGCGTCGTGCGATCGCCCTCGCTGTTCTCGATGACCTTGGGCGTGCCGCCTTCCATGACAGCAACGCAGGAGTTGGTCGTACCGAGGTCGATTCCGATGATCTTGGCCATTTTACGGGCTCCGCAATGTGGGACTGGCTCCGGATCTGGGGCCGGACCCGGACTGTTTCAACCGTCCGGCGGCGGCGCAGGCGCCGTTGAAACGATGACCCTTGCAGGGCGCAGCAGCCGGCCATTCAGGAGATATCCCTTCTGGGCCACCAGCAGGACCGTGTCTGGCGCCTGATCCGCGGACGGCAGGGTCGTCATCGCCTCATGCAACTGCGGGTCAAATGGCTGTCCGGCGGGGTCGATTTCAGTGATTCCGGCGCTCGCGAAGGCCTTCTGAAGCTGGCGCAATGTCGCCCGGTGGCCCTCCGCCAGCGTCGCCGGATCTACCGTGGCGGCTACGTCCAGTGCAAGACCCAGGCTGTCGGCCACGGGCAGCATCTCCGCGGCAAAGCGCTCGATGCCGTATTGGCGGGCGGCCTGCAGTTCGCGCGACATGCGTTTCCGGAAATTCTCGAACTCGGCCGCGACGCGCAGGCAGGCGGCCCAATGCTCTGCCGCACGCGCTTCAGCCTCCGCAAGTTGTTGCTCGGGAGTTGTGGCTGCCGTCGGCTCGGCCTCTTTGGTTTCTGTCATCAGGGCTGGCAGTCTGGGGCTCAGTCGCGCAGATTCAAGGCCGAACTCAGCATCCGGGCCGCAATATCCACCAGCGGGATCACGCGCTCATAGGCCATGCGCGTCGGCCCGATCACGCCGAGGACGCCGACTACACGGTCATCCTGCGTGTAGGGCGCCGCGATCACGCTGCAATCGTCCAGAATCGTATAGCCCGATTCATGCCCGATAAAGATCTGCACGCCCTCGCCATGCAGGCTCTGATCCAGCAGATGCAGGATGTCGCGCTTTTCGTTGAATGCCTCGAACAGCCGGCGCAGCCGGTCCACGTTCGAGAGTTCCGCAAAACCCATCAGGTTTGTTTCACCAGCGATCACCATATCGGCCTCGTGCTCGCCTGGGTATACCGCGAAAGCACGCTGCGCCAGGGTAATCGCGTCCATCATCAGGCGATTCATCTGCTCGCGTGTCTCCTGGAGCTGCGTGACCAGTTGCGCGCGCACGCCCGAAAGCTCCTGGCCGCGGAACTGGTCATTCAGGTAGGCCCCGGCATGACGGAGTTCATCGGCCGGGAAATGCCGGTCGAGTTGCAGGACGCGGTTCTGCACCTCGCGTCCGTTGACGACCAGGATCGCCAGTACGCGGTTGCCCGAAAGCCCGACGAATTCGATCTGCGAAAGCGACTCGTGTGTCTCGCGTGGCACCGTGACGACCCCCGCCAGATGCGTCAGGCCCGAGACCAGTTGCGAGGCGGCCGTGACGAGCGCCTTCGTATCGCCGGCCTGTGAGTCCAGCTTGCGCCGCAGTTCGGCGATTTCGGCCAGGCCTGGCTGCTGGTAGCGCAGCAAGGTGTTGACGAAGAAGCGATAGCCCTTGTCGGTCGGAATGCGGCCGGCGGAGGTATGCGGCGAGCTGACGAAGCCGTGTTCCTCCAGATCCGCCATGACATTTCTGATCGTCGCCGCACTCAGGGAGAGCCCGGACTCCCGGGACAGCGTCCGCGATCCAACGGGCTCGCCTTCACGGATATAGCATTCGATCAGCGTGCGCAGCAGCAGCTGCGCACGCTCATTCGGCGGTTCCTCGACGCGATGCGTCTGTTCTGTCATAACTATCTGTTAAACAAGGAAATTAGCAATCCGGGCAACCGGAACCTCAAAACTAGCAATCGGCCTTGCCGAGTGTCAAGGAGCATATGCGTCTGCGCGGCAGTTGTCTGGCCCGCGCGCGCGCGCGCATGCTAAAAGGTCGCAAAACCAGATGAACAAACGCTTCTCCCGGATCGCACTGGTTGGCAAGGTCGAGGACGCCCGCGTGGCCGATTCGATGGCGGCGCTCGCGCGTCATCTGCGGTCGCGCGGGCTCGTGGTGCTGGTCGATGCGCGCATTCCTGTGGGCGACCTGCCCAAGGATGTCGAACGCAGGCCTGTCGACGAGCTTGCCAGGGATGCGGATCTGATCGTCGCAATCGGTGGTGACGGAACGATGCTGTTCGCGGCGCAACTCGCAATCGGGCGCGATATTCCATTACTCGGCATCAATCGCGGCCGCCTCGGATTCCTGACCGATGTGTCGCCCGACGACATGCTCGAGAGCTTCGACACGGTCCTTCAGGGACGCTACGAAACGGACGCCCGGAATCTCCTCGAGGCCCGGCTGACGCGCGCCGAAGGCCCGGTCGCGGTCCGTCGCGCCTTGAATGACGTCGTCGTGCAGCGCCACGAGTCCGGCCGCATGGTCGAACTGGAAACCTGGATCGGCGGCCAGTTCGTCAATACACATGGCGGCGACGGACTCGTGATCGCGAGCTCGACCGGCTCGACCGCCTATGCGCTGTCCTGCGGCGGTCCGATCATCCATCCATCGCTCGATGCAGTCGTCATTGCGCCGATTTCGCCGCACACGCTAAACGACCGCCCGATCGTCATCGGCCGCAGCAATCGGGTGGAAGTGCGTCTCGTCGAGCGATCCGCGGCCCGCGCACAGGTCACCTGTGACGGCACGCTTCTCGGCGACCTGGATGCCAGTTCGAGTCTCGTGATTGAACCGGCGACCGGCAGCATCACCCTGCTGCACCCGCCGGGCTACGACTACTTCCGGCTGCTTCGCTCCAAGCTGCATTGGGGCCGCAGTGCGCGCAGTGGCCGCGTGGAGCCCTGAGTTGCTCATTCACCTGCAGATCCGCGACTTCGCGATCATCGATTCCGTCGAACTCGAGCTGGCTGGGGGCCTGACGGCCTTGACCGGAGAAACCGGCGCCGGCAAGTCGATCATCGTCGATGCGGTCATGCTCGCAATCGGCGGCCGCGCGAGCGCCGAAATGCTGCGCCACGGCGCTGAACGCGCTGAGATCACCGCTACCTTCGACGTGAAGGGCGACCAGCGCGTGCAGCGCTGGCTCGACGAACAGTCGTTGGCCGATGACGGCGGCGAAATCGTTCTGCGCCGGGTGATCGGCCAGGACGGACGCTCGAGGCAGTACGTCAACGGTCAGACCCTGCCTGCCCAGGCCGTGCGCGAACTGGGCGACTGCCTGATCGATATCCATGGACAACAGGAATTCCAGTCGCTGGTCCGCCGCGAGATGCAGCGCCAGCTCGTGGACGAGCACGGTGGCCATGGCGCCCTGCTCGATCCGGTGCGGGCGCATGCATCTGAATGGCGGCGCCTGACCGATGAACGCGAAGCGCTCGCTGCCCTCGCCCGGGACCGCGTCTCACGCATCGAGCTGTTGCGCTACCAGGCGGGCGAGCTCGAGGCGCTCAATCTGGCTGAAGGCGAAGTCGCGGGACTGCTCGATGAACGCTCGCGCCTCGCCAATCGCGGCCGCCTCGCCGAGGCCGCACGCACTGCGGTTGCGCTCGTCTTCGATGGCGACGGCGCGGATGCGCATGCGCTGACTGCACGCGCGGTGACCATGCTTCGCGGCGCGGCGGCGCTCGACGCGCGGCTCACCGAGCCATTGCGGATGCTGGAAGAGGCGGTCATCGGTCTTGGCGAAGCGGGTGGTACGCTCGGCGCCTATCTCGAGGCGCTGGACGCCGATCCGGCACGCCAGGAGTTCGTCGAACGGCGGGTCGCGGCGGTTGAGGACCTCGCACGCAAGCATCGTGTTCCACCCGAGCAGCTGCCCCGGCAGCTCGACGATCTTCGGCGGCAACTCGCGACCCTCGAGCAGTCCGAACTCGCGCTCGACGGCCTGGAACAGCGCATCGCCCTAATCCTTGCACAGTACCGCGTCGCGGCAAGCGCGCTATCAGTTGGCAGGCGCGCAGCCGCAAAGCGCCTTGCCAGCGCAGTAACGAGTCTGATGCGTCAACTAGGAATGCCGGGCGGGCGATTCGAGATTTCGGTCGAGTCGAACGCGGCGGCCGACCCTCTGCAGGACGGCGCCGATCGCCTGGAATTCCTGGTAAGTGCCAACCCGGGCCAGCCCGTGAAGCCAGTCGCCAAGGTCGCTTCCGGCGGCGAGTTGTCGCGCATCAGCCTGGCCGTGCAGGTCGCCGCGGCCCATCGTCAGGCAGAGACTTGCATGATTTTCGACGAAGTCGATGCCGGAATCGGCGGCGGCGTTGCGGAAATTGTCGGACGCAAACTGCGCGAGCTTGCCGACCGGGGCCAGGTCCTGTGCGTGACGCATCTGGCCCAGGTGGCGAGCCAGGCACATCACCAGCTGCGCGTAAGCAAGCTGACGGACGGCCGCGCCAGCCGCACGATTGTGACATCACTGGGCGCCGACGAGCGGATCGAGGAACTCGCCAGGATGCTGGGCGGCGTCGAGATCACGCGCAAGGCGCGTGAGCACGCGCGCGAGATGCTGCGCACTGCGGGTGCTGCGGCGCGCTGATCGATCAAGTGCGCTTGCGGCGGCGCGGGCAGGCCTCGCGGCGACAGCGGCCGTAGAGGATCAGGTTATGTTCCTCGATCTCGAAACCCAGGCGATGGGCAACATCCAGCTGCCGGCGCTCGATGCCGCAATCCAGGAACTCCTCGACCTGGCCACAGTCCATGCAGACGATATGGTCATGGTGCTCGCCCATATTCAGCTCGAACACCGCGGTTCCGCCCTCGAAGTGATGACGCTTGACGAGCGCGGCCGCTTCGAACTGCGTCAGAACGCGATACACGGTCGCGAGTCCGATGTCATCGTTCTGCTCGAGGAGCGCGCGATAGATGTCCTCGGCCGACAGGTGCCGGCCGTGACTGCCGGCCAGGATCTCGAGGATCTTGACGCGCGGCAGCGTCACCTTGAGTCCTGCCTTGCGGAGATCGTTGGATTCCACGGCTGCGCTCCATCGCCACGCTACGCGGCGATTCCCATTATGATATGCCCCTTCTGAATGATCGCCCAGGATTCCTGACCATGCGACCGTTGCGCCATTTTTCCAGCGCCACCGCGACACTCTTGCTGTCGTTGCTGGCCACCGGCTGCGTTTATCGCATGGACATCCAACAGGGCAATCTGCTCGATCCGGAACAGATCGACCAGGTCGAAGTCGGCATGACCCGCAGCCAGGTGCGATTCCTGCTCGGCACGCCAATGGTCATGGACAGCTTCAATCCGGATCGCTGGGACTACGTGTACCGTCTCCAGCGCGGGCATTCGCGCAAGGTCTTCAAGTACCACCTGGTCGTCTGGTTCGAGGCCGACAAGGTCACGCGCATCGAGGAACTGACCACCGTGCCGCACAAGGAGTCAGCCACCCGCGCCTGATTTCCTTCCAGTCCTGCCCTGGTTCGCGAGCCGCCTGCGGCGCTCGCGCGGATCTTCCATCAGCGGTCGCAGCACTTCCACCCGGTCGCCATCGTGCAGGCGGTGATCGCGCGTCACTTCATGGCCGAAGATGCCGATGCCGCAACTGGACAATTCGATTTTCGGATGCCTCGCGAGGACTCCGGAGCGCAGCAGGGCCTCACCCGCTGTGCAACCAGCCTCAACCTCGAGCCCGAGCACAGTCTGACGACCAGCTTCGGCGCAGACCACCTGGACACTGATCCGTTCAGGCGCCACGAAACACCTGATGCGCGCGACGCCCGAAGGCATCGACCATCTGGTTGCAGATGCCTTCGAACGCCGGTCCCAGCGCGAGCCCTGAAATCAGTCCGTGCGTCTGGAAACGGATCTGCAGTTCAACCCGCGTGCCCGCGGCCTCGATCGGAAGAAAGTCCCAACGCCCCTCGAGCAGGCTGAACGGACCCTCGACAAGTCGCATTTCCACCGAGCGATCGGGCACCTGGCGATTGCGCGTCGTGAAACTGCCGCGCACCATGCCGCGTACGAGCCCCAGGCTGACCGTCACAAACTCCCCTTCGGCGGCAAGGATCCGGGCGCCTTTGCACCACGGAAGGAATTCCGGGTAGCGCTCGACGTCGGTCACCAGACCGTACATCTGACTGGCCGTGTACGGCAGCAGGGCGCTGCGGCGCACTTCACGCATGACTCGATGACCTCATAGGCCGATTGTCACCGGCGTCGCCGGCGCCGGCAACCACGCCATGCCGCTAGAATGCACGATGGCCAGGAAAAAAGAGGATAGCGCGGCCCGCATTGCCGATAACCGCAGGGCGCTGCACGAATACTTCATCGACCAGCGCTATGAGGCCGGCGTCGCGCTGCAGGGCTGGGAGGTCAAGGCCTTGCGCGCCGGCCGCCTGCAGCTGCAGGAGGCCTATGTGCTGCTGAAGGATGGCGAAGCCTGGCTGTTCGGTGCCCACGTCTCGCCGCTATTGACCGCATCGACTCATGTGCTGCCCGACCCCACGCGCAGCCGCAAGCTGCTGCTGCACCGCCGCCAGATCGATGCAATGATCGGCGCCGTCGAGCGCAAGGGTTTCACGCTGATACCGCTGGCGGCCTACTGGGTCGCCGGCAAGGCCAAGATCGAAGTCGGCCTGGCGCGCGGCAAGAAGCAGCACGACAAGCGTGCCGATGAACGTGACAAGGACTGGCAACGCGAGAAGGCGCGCGTCATGAAGGCGCGGCGTTCAGGGTGACCGAATGACGCTTGTGCAACTCCTGCTGATCAATCTGGCCGTGATTGCTGGCGCAATGCTGCTGCTGTGGCTGATCAGCATCCCCGCAAGGAACGCCAGCATCGTCGACATTTTCTGGGGTCCTGCGTTTGCCATCGTGACGCTGGTCGGATGGTTCCTCGGCGACGGCGACCATGATCGGCGCACATTGCTGACTGCCCTGACTTGTGCCTGGGGCCTGCGACTTGGCATGTACCTCGCACTACGCAATCTCGGACACGGCGAAGACGCGCGCTACGCCCGCTGGCGCAAGCGCGTGGAGGACGCCGGCGGGAATTTCACCTGGCACAGCCTCGTCATGGTGTTCGCCATGCAGGGGCTCCTGGTGATCATCGTCGCGCTGCCAGTGCAGGCCGGACAGCTTGCCGCGACCAACATGCCATTGGGTGGGCTTGCCTTGGCGGGGACGCTCTTGTGGCTCACGGGATTTCTCTTCGAGGCCATCGGCGACTGGCAATTGCGGCAGTTCAAGGCCGCCCCTGCCAATCGCGGCAAGTTGCTGGAAACCGGGCTCTGGCGCTACACGCGCCACCCGAATTACTTCGGCAATGCCTGTCTCTGGTGGGGCCTGTGGCTCGTCGCCTGCGATGCGCCGGGCCTGTGGTGGACCGCAATCGGCCCGGCGCTGATGACTTTTCTGTTACTCAAGGTCTCGGGCGTCACACTGCTCGAGAAATCACTGGTCGCATCCAACCCCAGGTACGCCGAGTACCAGCGCCGCACCAGCTCCTTCATTCCCTGGCCACCGCGCAGCATGTAAACGGCGGTGCCCGCGATTTGATATGATGGCCGCGACTTCTGGGGGCGATCGGTTTCGACGTGGGTCACGAAACTCCAGGGGCGTGCCGAGGTGCAGGCCTCCTCGTTAATCAGCTTGCAAACTCTAGTTGCCAACGACGACAACTACGCTCTGGCGGCTTAACCCCGCCTAACCTTCGACTGGCTAGTGCCTGTGCTGCCAAATCGGGGGACGCGCTCACAGGATCGCGGAACCGGTGTGCTGAGGGCCGGAACTGCTAAAACGTTCCTGAGCTGGCTCCATGTTTTCCCCGCCCGCCGGGTAGCATGGGGCGAGATCAATAGGCGTGGACACGCACGTAGATCCTGTAGCGTAGGGCTTGCGGACGCGGGTTCGATTCCCGCCGCCTCCACCAATTAATGCCCCGGCCGATCATGACCGGGGCATTCGCCATCGTCACGACTGGTAGCCGCGGCGCCCGGTTGCCTCGAAGAAATGACGCCGGCACAAGGACAGATAGCGCTCGTTGCCCCCAATCTCGACCTGCGCGCCTTCCTGCTCGACCTTGCCGTCGGCGCCGACGCGCACGACCATGGTCGCCTTGCGCCCGCAGTGGCAGATGGTTTTCAGCTCCGACAGTTCGTCAGCGAGGCCGAGGAGCCGTGCACTGCCGGGAAACAGTTCGCCGCGGAAATCGGTGCGCAACCCGTAGCACAGCACCGGTATGGACAACCGGTCCACGACCGCAGCGAGTTGTTCGACCTGGGATGGCGACAGGAACTGCGCCTCGTCGAGCAGGACGCAACTGACGGCCTGGCCGGCATGCTCGACAGAGACCTCGGCATACAGGTCGCTGCCCTGGTCGAAATGCAGCGCTTCGCTGGTCAAGCCGATGCGTGAATGGACCTTGCCACTGCCGCGCTGGTCGAGCTTCGCCGTGTAGACCAGCGTGCGCATACCGCGCTCGCGATAGTTGTGACTCGACTGCAGCAGCGCGGTCGATTTTCCCGCGTTCATGGTCGAATAGTAGAAGTACAGCTTGGCCAAGGCCGCGCGCCACCCTTAGTACAGCAAATTGATTTCGCGCAGCCGCTCGCGAAGGTAGTCATCCGCGAGGATCGGCTCCGGGTACCGGTTCGGGCGATCCGGCGTGATGCAGCCCGGCAGCGTCGTGATCGGGTAATCCGAATTGTAGTGCAGGAAGAACGGCATCGAGTATCGCGGGTAATTCGCGCGCGCGCCGACCGGATTGACGACGCGGTGCGTGGTCGACGGCAGTACGTGATTGGCCGATCGCTGCAGCATGTCACCGACATTGCAGACCAGCATGCCGGGCGGCGGATTGATGGCCAGCCAGCGCCCGTTGCGATCCAGAACCTCGAGTCCGCCCTCCTCGGCCCCGAGCAGCAGTGTGATCACGTTGATGTCTTCGTGGGCACCGGCGCGGACGCCCGTCGCGCCCTCCTTCAGCGGCGGGTAGTGGATCACGCGCAGTACGCTGTTGCCCGCGCCCACCTTGTCGTCGAACCAGTGCTGCGACAGGCCGAGGTATACCGCGATCGCCTCGAGCAGCTTGCGACCCATCGCGTCAAAGGATTCCCAGAGATCGAGTGCTGCGCGCTTGAAGCCCGGGTCGCCGGGAATCCAGACGTTGTCCGGCATCGACGAACGATAGCGATGGCCGGGTGGCAGTTCGCGGCCGATCTGCCAGAACTCCTTCAGGTCGTAATGGGTCGCGCCCTTTGCGGTCTCGACGCCAAAGGGCGTGAGCCCGCGCGCGCCACCGATGCCCGGGATGCGATAGTGGAGCTTCTCCTCCTCCGGCAGCGCAAAGAATTGCCTGAAGCGAGTCAGGCAGCCGTCGATCAGTGCCTGCGGCAGTTCGTGATCGCTGATCACCGCAAAGCCGTAGCGCTCGAAGCTGCCGGCAAAGTGCTTCACGAACGCCTTGGGGTCGCGTTTTGCAAGCTGATAGCTGACAGGGACGATTGCGTCAGGCATTTGAGGTCATTATGGCCCCGCTTTCACAGCGGCTCCAGAGTCACGCATGATGGCAGTCATGCTGGATCCTTCGCGCTGGTTCATCATCGTCAACCCGGTTTCCGGTGGCGGCCGGGCGCGACGCCGCTGGCCGCAACTCGCCGCCGCACTGGCCCGGCACGGCGTTGAACACGATGCCGAGGTCACTTCCTCGGCAGGCCATGCCGTCCAGTTGGCGCAACAGGCGATCGCGAGCGGCCACCGCCGGCTGATGGCACTCGGCGGCGACGGATCATTCAACGAACTCGTCAATGGACTCTATGCGCAGCAGGAGGTGCCGCTCGAAAAACTGCTCGCGGCGGTGGCGCCACTCGGCACAGGCAATGACTGGGCGCACGCGATGCAGGTGCCAGACGACCCGGAACTGTTGGCAAAGGCAATGGCGCGTGGCACGACCCGTCGCGTCGATCTTGGCATCGCAGAGGTGCCCGCAGTGGCCGGCAACGCAGCGCGACGACTGGCATTCCACAACAATGCTGGCGCCGGCATCAATGCGGAAGCATTGCGCCTCACGCCCCGCGGTGGCCCGCGAGCCCTCGCTTATCCCATCGGGCTCGCACGCGCATTGATGCGTTACAAGGCGCCGCAATTCGAAGTGTCAATCGATGGGCGGTTGCGATCCGGGCGCTACCTGATTGCGCTTGCGGCGAACGGTCACTATTACGGCGCGGGGATGCGCCTGGCACCCGGGGCGCAGATCGATGACGGATTTTTCGACCTGGTCCTGATCGAAACGATGTCGATCATGGGAGCATTGCGTCGCCTGCCGAAACTCTTCAACGGCAAGCTTGCGACCGATCCGGCCGTGCACCTGGTGCGCTGCCGATCCGTGACGATTCGCGCTACACCTGCCTGCGGCGTCGAAATCGACGGACAGGATTTCGGATCGACGCCGGTAACACTGACGCTGCGGCCCGGCGCGCTGAACGTCCTCGACTGCCGCCCGTCAGCGGAATGACGCGAGGATTTTCGGGAGTTTTGCGGCGCCTGGACACAGGCGCTCGAATGGCACGCTGTTGAGCGCAGCCTCGGCCGTGTTGTGCCGTGCGTGGAAATCGCGGCGTTTCTGGTCCACATAGATCAGGCCGGTCACGAATTCGTTACGCATCGCACGTTCCTGTACGTACTCGGCTGCGTGCGCGCGGTCGGTCGGATCGTAATCCGGGTTGAGCTTGCGCAGCAGGATGCTGCTGCCGTCGTGCATCGTGACCGGGAGTACCTCCCCGGGCGCGTAGGTGATCTGGATTTCGCGCTGCGGCGCGACGTAGTCCACGGCCACCGGTGCCTCCGAATGCTCACGCACATAAGAGTAGCTCTTGGTCGACCCCTCGTGGTCGTTAAAGGTCACGCAGGGCGACAGCACGTCGATGATCGCGAAGCCGCTGTGGGAAAGACCCGCCTTTATCAGCGGCACCAGCTGTTCCTTGTCGCCGGAGAAGCTGCGCGCGACGAATGAAGCGCCCAATGCGAGTGCGAGCAGCACCGGGTCGATCGGTTCCTGCTCATTGGCCTCACCCTTCTTCGATTTTGAGCCGATGTCGGCCGACGCCGAGAACTGGCCCTTGGTGAGTCCGTAGACGCCGTTGTTCTCGAGAATGTAGACCATGTCGAGATTGCGCCGGATCACGTGTGCGAGCTGGCCGACACCGATCGACAGCGAATCGCCGTCACCCGAGACACCGATGTAACGCAGCTTCCGGTTGGCGGCATTGGCGCCGGTCGCAATCGACGGCATGCGGCCGTGCACTGCGTTGAAGCCATGCGCACCCGCGACGAAATAGGCAGTCGTCTTTGACGAACAGCCAATTCCAGAAAGCTTGACGACACTTTGCGGAGGCAGCGCCAATTCGTAGGCTGCCTGCACAATCGCGGCTGTCACCGAGTCGTGGCCGCAGCCCGCGCAGAGTGTGGACATGCTGCCCTCGTAATCGCGCCGATTGAGGCCCAGTTCATTTGGCGGCAGGCTCGGATTTGCGACCTTCGGCTTGGCGATGAAACTCATGCCGCGACTCCCTTGGCCAGCGCCGAATTGACGCCAACCATGATGCAATCTGCCGACATCGGCAAGCCATTGTAATGCAGGATGGAGCGCAGCTTTTTCTTGTCCACCGCAGTCTCGAGCGTCAACAGCGAGCGCAGTTGTGCGTCGCGATTCTGCTCGACGACGAAGATGGTCTGGTGCGCGGCGAGGAATTCCTCGACCTCGGCGCCGAACGGGAAGCCGCGCACGCGCAGGTAGTCGATCGCGGTCCCCGCGCGGCGCAAGGAAGCGAGCGCCTCGCGCACCGGCGCATCGCAGGAACCCAGGCTCACGATCCCGACCTGGGCGCCGCGGCCCTCGATGACTGCCGGCGGGACGAGCCGCGCCGCGGTAGCGAACTTGCGCGTCAGGCGCTCCATTACATCCTGGTATTCCGCGGAATCCTCGGTGTATGCGCCATAACGGTTATGACCGGAACCGCGCGTGAAGTAAGCGGCCTTCGGGCTGATACCCGGCAACGTGCGATACGGGATACCGTCACCGTCCGGGTCGAGGTAACGGTGGAATTTTCCGAGTCCCGCGATCTGCTCGTCACTCAGCATCTTGCCGCGGTCTGGCTTGTAGTTGTCGTCCCACTTGAAATCGGGCGCCATCCAGTCATTCATGCCGATATCGAGATCAAGCAGCACGAACACCGGAGTCTGCAGGCGCTCGGCCAGGTCAAAGGCCTTCACGGCCATCTGGAAGCATTCCTCAGGCGAATCCGGGAACAGCATCACGTGGCGTGTATCGCCGTGCGAGGCATAGGCGCAGGCCAGCAGATCGCATTGCTGGGTGCGTGTCGGCATGCCGGTCGAGGGTCCCACGCGCTGCACATCGAATATGACGGCCGGCACTTCGGCGTAATAGGCGAGCCCGATGAACTCCTCCATCAGCGAAATCCCGGGGCCGCTCGTCGGAGTGAATGCGCGCACGCCATTCCACGAGGCCCCGATAACGACACCGATCGCGGCAAGCTCGTCCTCGGCCTGCACGATCACATAGTCGTTCTTGCCGGTCTTCGGGTCGACCCGATGGCGCGCGCACAGTGACCGGAACGCATCCATCAACGAGGTTGAAGGTGTGATCGGATACCAGGCACCAACGGTCGCGCCGGCATAGAGACAGCCGAGCGCCGCGGCAGTGTTTCCGTCGATCATGATGTGGCCAGCCGTGGCATCCATGCGCTCAATGCGCGTTGGAAGCGGACAGTCGAAATTCTCCTTCGCGTAGCGATAGCCGATCTCGATCGCCTTCATGTTCGAATCGACAAGCGCCGGCTTCTTCGCGAAGGTCTCGGCCAGCAGCGCCCGAATGACCCCAAGGTCGAGATCGATCAGCGCCGCGAGCGTGCCCGCGTACATGATGTTTTTCATCAGCGTACGGGCCCGCGCGCCTTCGAAATTCTCGTTGCAGAGCTGAGCAAACGGCACGCCGAAGGTCCTGATGTCGTTACGTGCCAGCAGCGTGTTGCTCGGCCAGGTCGAGTCGTAGACCAGGTAGCCACCGGCGCAGACCTCGCGCACGTCGCGCGAATAGGTCTCGGCGTTCATCGCCACCATGATGTCCACGCTTCCGGCGCGCGCGCGCCAACCGTCGCGTGTCACGCGGATCTCGTACCAGGTCGGCAGACCCTGGATGTTTGACGGGAAGAAATTCTTGCCGACGACCGGCACGCCCATCCGGAAGATCGCTTTCATGACCAGCGAGTTCGCACTGGTGGATCCCGATCCGTTGACGGTCGCGAATTTGACCGTGAAATCGTTTACGCGCGGCGAAGCGCTGGCTCGCTCTGGCATCGGGCCTCATCCTCGGCATAGGGGATCTTGATCCACGACTTCTGCATTTCCCATGCGTCCGTCGGGCAGCGCTCTGCGCACAGGCCGCAGTGCACGCACAGGTCCTCGTCCTTGATCATCACGCGACTGGTCTGCTTCAGCGCCTCGGAAACGAACAGCGGCTGATCCGGATTCTGGCGCGGCGCCTTCAGGCGCTTGACGACGTCCCGCTCATCGCCATTCGCCGTGATCGTCAGGCAGTCCGTCGGGCAAATATCGATGCAGGCGTCGCATTCGATGCAGAGACTAGCGTGGAATACGGTCTGGATGTCGCAATTCAGGCAGCGCGAGACTTCTTCCGCCGCGCGCCCGGCATCAAAGCCGAGTTCGACTTCAATATTGAGGCGCTTGAAGCGATCCTTCAGGCTGACGTGCGGCATCAGCCGCCGCACTGAAGCGTCGTAGTCGTTCTTGTACGACCATTCATTCATGCCGACCTTGCGGCTCTGCAGATTGACCCCGCGCGGCATGCGCTCGGCGAGCGGCGCGTCGATGCAATGCTTGTGCATCGAGATAGCGGCCTGGTGACCATGCTCGACGGCCCAGATGATGTTCTTCGGGCCGAATGCCGCGTCGCCGCCGAAAAACACGCCTGGTCGGGTCGACTGGAAGGTGAGCTTGTCGAGCTTCGGCACGTCCCACTTGTCGAATTCGATGCCAAGGTCGCGCTCGACCCAGGGGAAGGCATTTTCCTGGCCGATCGCGAGAATCACGTCGTCGCAGGGAATGAACACTTCCTCGACCACGCGCTGCTCCTTGATATCGGCGCCATCCATCAGGTACTCGAGACGCTCGAAGTTCATGCCCCGCAATTTTCCGTCTGCAACGACAAATTCCTTCGGTGCGTGGTTGACGATGATCTCGACATTTTCCTCCTCGGCATCCTCGAGTTCCCACTCGGAGGCCTTGAAGAAACCGCGCGGCTTGCGCGCCATGACCTTGACGCTTTTCGCGCCGAGTCTCAGCGAGGTGCGGCAGCAGTCCATCGCCGTGTTGCCGACACCGATGATCAGGACCCGCTCGCCGATCTTGTCCACGTGCTCGAATGCGACTGATTCGAGCCAGGCAATGCCGATGTGGATGCGGTCGGTCTCATTGCGGCCCGGCAGCTTCAGTTCCTTTCCCTTTGGCGCACCGGTGCCGACGAACACGGCATCGAAACCACCCTGGTCAAGCAGCTTCTGCATGCTCGCCACGGGCGAGCCCAGGCGCAGATCGGCGCCCATGCCGACGACGTAACCGATCTCCTCGTCCAGGACCTGTGCAGGCAGCCGGAACGACGGAATATTGGTGCGCATCAGGCCGCCGGCAATTGCGTACTGCTCGAAGATTACGACTTCGTAACCGAGTGGCAGCAGATCGTTGGCCACGGTGAGTGTCGCCGGGCCCGCGCCGATGCAGGCGACGCGCTTGCCGTTCTTCTGCGCCGGCGCTTTCGGCAGCCGGTGCGTGATGTCGTCACGCTGGTCGGACGCGACACGCTTCAGCCGGCAGATGGCGACCGGTTTCTCCTCGACCCTGCCGCGCCGGCAGGCCGGCTCGCAGGGCCGGTCACAGACCCGGCCGAGGATCCCGGGAAACACATTCGACTCGCGATTGACCATGTAGGCATCGGAGTATTTTCCAAGCGCAATCAGCCGGATGTACTCGGGCACGTCGGTGTGCGCCGGGCAGGCCCATTGGCAGTCCACCACCTTGTGGTAGTAATCGGGGTCACCGGTATCGGTTGGCTGCATGCGGATGCCAGTATAACGGGCGTCAGCCGACCAGTTCCGCAATGCGGGTCGCTGTCAGCAGTGCCCGTAGACCATCCTCGCCCGAAACGACCGGCGGGCGGCCCTGCTCGATGGCGTCGAGGAAGGACTCGATTTCGGCCAACAGGGCGTCGCCCTGTTCGAAGCTGCGTTCCTCGACATCCACCTTGGGCGGGACGCCCTCTTCGATCACGGCCGGACGGCGTACGACGGTCAGGAGTTTCTGCTGAAGGTCGATCGACAGATAGGCGTCGGTCTGGAAAACACGAAGCTTGCGCTCCGATTTCATGCTGATGCGACTGGCGGTCACGTCGGCGACGCAACCATTCTCGAAGCGAATCCGGGCATTGGCGATGTCGATCTCGTCAGTGAATACCGGCGCACCAACCGCGTCGATCGATGCAATCGGCGAATGCACGACATTCTGGATCAGGTCGATGTCATGGATCATCAGGTCGAGTACGACGCTGACATCCGTGCCGCGCGGCTTGAATGGCGCGAGCCGGTTCGATTCGATGAAGCGCGGATTCACGAGCTCGCCCGCGACCGCAAGAATCACGGGGTTAAAGCGTTCGAGGTGGCCGACCTGCAGCACGCGGCCGCCCCCGGCCGCAAGCGCGATGAGTTCGCGAGCCTCGGCCTCGGTCGCCGCAATCGGCTTCTCGACCAGCACGTGAGAACCCGAGCGCAGGAAATCCCGCGCAACCGCATGATGCGTCGCAGTCGGCGTCGCAACGCTGACCGCATCGGTGCGGCCGAGCAGTTCGCGGTGGTCGGCGAATACGGCGACTCCGAGTTCGGTCGCGATACGTTCGCGCGCCTTGGCGTCGGGATCGACGACACCCACCAGGTCGCAACGCGGGATCGCCGCATATTTCTGGGCGTGGAAGCGGCCCAGGTAACCGGCGCCGATCACGGCACAGCGCAGTCGCTTCGTCGTCAGGACCGGCGCTCCCGATTCCAGCGGCGGCGGCGGGCGAACAGCCCGAGCATCAGCGCGCCATAGGGCTTGATTTCGTGCAGCGGCACAGGCCTCCACAGTTTACGCATCGGCTTCCTGACCCCTGCCGGCCTGCGGACCGGGCGTCAGTATAGCCACCTTGCCGCAAGCCGGCGGCAGGGTCAGACTGAGGCGGATGGCCGGAAGCGGATTGTTTTCAAAGTACCTGAACAGGCTGTCGCCATTCTGGCGCCGCGAACTCGGCTTCTTCGCGTTGCTGTTCGGCTTCGGGCTTCTCGTGATGCCCTTCCTGATCTATTTCGCCGGCGTCCTGACGCTTGGGCCTTACGAAGGCGGACTGCTGGCGTTTCTCGGCTCGCTGATGGGCGCGGTATTCACGGCGAAGCCATCGGCCTGGCTCCTTGTCATCGGGCCTTACCTGCTGTTCACCGTCATTCGGTTGCTCACACGGCCGTTCCGGCGCCAGGCCTGACCCCGATTCACTTCACCGGTTGGCGGCTCGCGGCACTCGCATCCCTGACTGCGCGGAATTCATTGCCCTCGTACCACTCAGGCCAGGTTTCCCGGTTGGCAACCTTGGCGCCGACCTCGAACAGCAGCTTGAGGTCTTCTATCGTTCCGCTGACGTCCCAGGACGCCTCGTATTGATCGCCGGGTTTGTGATACCGCGCGGCGTAGTACTCGTCGTAAAGCGCGAGCCCTGCCCCCGGCGGCCCATCCCGCAGCGTCGTGCCCGACTTGATATAGAGCGCCGGCACGCCGGCCTTGGCGAAATTGAAGTGGTCGGAGCGGTAAAAATAGCCGGCCTCGGATCGGCGATCCGGCATCAGCGTGCGGCCCTGGGACTTCGCAGCAGCCGCCAGCAAGTCCTCGAGCTGCGACGCTCCAAAGCCGATGACTTCCACGTCCTTGGCGCGGCCGAGCGGATTCAGCGCATCGATATTGATGACCGCTGCGGTCTTCTCCAGCGGAACCAGCGGCCGCTCTGCATAGTGTTCGGATCCGATCAGGCCGGATTCCTCGGCCGTCACAGCGAGGAACATGACCGACCGCGACGGGCCCGGCACCATCTCCCGGAACGCCTGCGCGATCGTCAGGATGCCGGCGACACCGGTCGCATTGTCCACGGCACCGTTGAATATCGTGTCACCGGTGAATGCCAGCGAGCGGCCCAGGTGATCCCAGTGCGCGACGTAAATGACGTATTCGTGCGGCCGGTTCTTGCCCGGCATGACGCCCGCGACATTGGGTGACTTGGCGCGCCGGATCACATTGCGCACGCCGCCGCTCGCCGTGACGCCGAGTGGCACCGGATGAAAGCCACGCTTCACGGCCGCGGCCTGCATGGCATCAAGATCGAGACCGGCCATCTCCATCAGCTGGCGCGCGCGGTCCAGTGTGATCCAGCCCTCGAGTGCGCAGCGGTCGGCGTTGCCATCGGGCCGGTCGAGATAGAACTGTGGCCTCGACCAGCCATTCCTGACCACTTGCCAGTCATAGGCCGCAGGCAGAGTGTCGTGGACGATGATCGCAGCTGCCGCGCCCTGGCGCGCAGCCTCCTCGAACTTGTAGGTCCAGCGACCGTGGTAGGTCATGGCCTTGCCGCGGAACAGGGTCGGGTCGCCGGTCACGAACCCCGGATCATTCACGAGGATCAGCGCGGTCTTGCCATGCATGTCGACGCCGGCGTAATCGTTCCAGCCAAATTCGGGCGCGACGATGCCGTAGCCGACGAACACGACCTCGCTGTCCTTGATCGACGATTCAGGCCGCACCCGCCGCGTACCGATGACCATGTCGTCGCCAAATGCCAACGTCATGCCGCCCTCGCCCCTGGCAAACGATAGCTTCGGGTCAATGGCGGTGATTTCAACGAGTGAGACATCCTGTCGGAAGCTGCCGCCGGCGACCGGCTGCAGACCCAGTTCCAGGAACTGTTTCTCGAGATACTCGATGGTGCGCTGCTGGCCCGGCGTTCCGGGTCCGCGGCCTTCCAGCTCGTCGGCGGAAATGCTCTGCACCTGCGTCCGAAAGCCAGACTCGGTGATTGCAGCGGAGGCCTTCTTGATGTCCCTATCGGACGCATTGCAGGCGCCTGCCACCAGGGCGGTAGCCAGAAGCGCGAACAGAATCGTCATTGGTCGGTCGAATGGCATCATGTCGCCCTCTTTTCCCCGGTTTCGCGGCGCATCAGCTATTGCCTTGCGGCCAGTAATGCCAGCCCAGCATCGCCAGCGTGAGCCACATGGCTGCCTGTGCATACCACCGCCAGGGGCGCCTTCGCTGCAGGCCCGTGAATGCAGCCCCCGCGATACCGGCCAGTATGGCAAACAGGCCTGCCGTGGCCAGCAGGCTGGGATATTCCGCGCCAATCGCCGCTTGCTCGCCCGATGACAGTGCGAATATGACAACCACCATCGCGAGCACCAGGGCGATCGAGGCGGCGGATCCCAGGACGACGCCGGTCAGAAAGCCCAGTGGACCCATCGGCAATTCCCCCGCCGGCGGCGTGATGCCGGTACTTGCTACGGCGGCCTGGCGCCTCTACCTTCCTAACTTGGGTGCAGCCCGCCGGGGGCCGCACAAGGCAGTTTAACAGCCCATGAAGTCACCGATTGCCAGGACCGCCTCGACCCGCTTCCGCCAGCTGCTGCTGGCGGCACTGCTGGTCACTGCCGTCATTGCGCTGGGCGGCTCGGGTGCCCAACGCGCCATCGCCGTTGCCCCGGCGATTGCCTCGTCCGGCGATCTGGCCGCCAGCGAGCGCCACCGCCGCGTCATGCGCCTGGTCGCAGACGTGGTCCAGCGCCAGCATTACCGGCAGGCCGCGCTGGACGACGATATGTCCACGCAGATCTACGAGCGCTACCTTGAGGCGCTGGACGGCAGCCGCAGCTATCTGCTGGCATCAGACATCGCGGAATTCGAGCGGTTGCGCTACCAGCTTGATGAAGCGATCAAGAATGCAGACACCTCGCCCGCATTCGAGATATTCGCGCGCTACCGCCAGCGCAACCGCGAAGTGCTACGGCACGCGATTTCGCTCCTCGACACGGAACCGGATTTCACGCTCGACGAGAGTCTCCGATTCGACCGCAGCGACGAGGGCTGGCCTGCCACGGAAGACGAGCTGAATGAACTCTGGCGCAAGCGAGTCAAGAACGACGCGCTCTCGCTGTTGCTGGCGGGCAAGACCTGGCCGGAAGCCAGTGACATCCTGCGCAAGCGTTACGAGCGGGTCGGCAAGCGCATCGAACAAATCACCGCGGACGATGTCTTCGAGACATTCATGAATGCGTATGCACACGTCTACGATCCGCATTCCAATTACCTGTCGCCACGCAACTCCGACGAATACAACATCGCGATGAGCCTGTCCTACGAGGGCATCGGCGCATCGCTGCAGCTGGTCGACGACAATGTGACGATCATGAATGTGCTGCCGGGCGGCCCGGCCGCGGCCTCCGCGCAGCTCAAGGCCGGCGATCGCATCACGGCCGTTGGTCAGGGCAATGACGGACCGCTGACCGATGTCGTCGGCTGGCGCCTGGACGACGTCGTGCAACTGATCCGCGGCCCGCTAAAAACCGTGGTGCGGCTGCAGATCCTGCCGAATGGCGCAAATCCCGGCGGCAAGGAGACGCTCCTGGTGCTGACCCGCAACAAGGTCACGCTCGAGGGTCAGGCGGCGCAGAAACAGGTCCACAAGATCCACCGCGGCGATCGCGAATTCAAGATCGGCGTCATCGACGTGCCGAGCTTCTACCAGGACTTCCAGGCCCGCGTTGCTGGTGATGAGGACTACCGCAGCACCACGCGCGACGTGCAACGCCTGATCAAAGACCTGCGTATAGAGGGAATCGACTCGCTGGTCATTGACCTGCGCGATAACGGCGGCGGCCACCTGTCGGAGGCCACGGGCCTGGTCGGCTTGTTCGTCGAGAACGGACCGATCGTGCAGCTGCGCGAGACGAATGGCCGCATCGAAGTGCTCGATGACCCGGAACCCGGTGTTGCCTGGGAAGGCCCGCTGGTTGTGCTTGTCAATCGCGCGAGTGCGTCCGCGTCGGAAATATTTGCGGGCGCCATCCAGGATTATCATCGCGGGCTCGTGGTCGGTCAGCAGACCTACGGCAAGGGATCGGTCCAGAATCTCTACCCGCTCGATCGCTACGCGCTCGGGCCGAAGGCAGGCTTTGGGCAACTGACCGTCACGATCGGCAAGTACTACCGTGTCACCGGCGACAGCACCCAGCATCGCGGCGTGGAACCCGATATCACGCTGCCGTCGCTCCTCAGCACCACCGATCTCGGCGAGAGCACGCAGGAAAGCGCGCTGCCCTGGGATCGGATCGGCGCGGCCAAGTTCACACCTGAGCAGGCCGCAATGCCCGTGCTGCCGTTGCTGTCGCGCGAACACGAAGAGCGCGTCGCCCACAATCCCGACTTCGTCGCGCTGGAAGGCGATGTCGAGGCGCTGGAACGGCTGCGCACCCAACACGACGTCTCGCTGAATCTCGTCAAGCGCCGCACCGAGCGCGATGCCTTTGAAGCCGATCGTCTGGCGCGCGAAAATGCGCGGCGCGTGGCGCGCAGCCTGGCACCGCTCCCGACCATCGCGGCACTCGACGAGGCCGAAGCGCCGGATACGGTACTTGATGAGGCCGTCGAAATCGCGGCCGACGCGGTGCAATTGCCGGCTCCCAAGGATCCAGCTCGCCTCACCTCGCTCAAACCGCGCTGATCAATCCATTTGTTATTAAATTCAACGACTTGAGCGTTGCGGCATCATTTTACTGTTATACTTGACTACAACACTAAGTGACCGTAGCATAGCCTACAATTGAACGGCAGGAGCCCGAACGTGACCCGCAGCAATTGCAGGATCGAGACCAACGTCACACAAACCGCGCGAATCTGGCTAATGGCGATGCTGATCGCCGCGGCCCTGGTGCTCGCGGCCTGCGACCTGGTCAATGGCGACAGCGCGGGCAAGGACGGCAAGGAAGGAGTGCTTGCGGTCCCGGTCGAGGTGGCGGCCACCCGCCGCGCCGAGATGGCAGCCATCTACACGGGTACCGCGCCAATCGAATCAGAGCGCAAGGCTGGCGTGGTGGCGAAGGTCCAGGGTGAAATCCGGCAAATCCTGGTCGACGAGGGCCAGCACGTCCGCGAAGGCCAACTGCTGGTGCGCCTCGACGGTGACCAGTTGCGGCTCGAAGTGGCGCTCGCCGAGGCGACGATGCGCAAGCTCGAGCGCGACTATGCGCGCAATACCGAATTGCAGGCCAAGGGCCTGATCAGCGCGGTCTCGATCGACAACCTGAAGTACGAACTCGAAGCCGCCAAGGCTTCGTGGGAACTGGCGCGCCTGCATCTTTCCTACACTGACATCCGCTCGCCGATTGGGGGCACGCTCACGTTGCGCGCCGAACGCGTCAAGATTGGCAATACCGTGATGCCAGCAGGCGGTGTCATCGCGACCTCGGACAGCGCACTGTTTATCATCGAGGACCTGGACTCGCTGATACTGAAAATCAACGTGCCGGAGCGCGAACTCGCCAAGCTGTCCGTGGGTCAGGTTGCCGAACTCAGCTTCGACGCGGTGCCGGGCCACGCGTTTACCGGCCAGGTCGACCTGATCAGTCCCTATGTGGACCCGGCGACGGCGACATTCGGGGTGCGCGTCCGCGTCACGGAAACCGGCGGCCTGCTGCGTCCCGGAATGTTCGCCCGCGTCGCAATCATTTACGAGCGCAAGCTGGATGCGCTGCAGATTCCTCGCACCGCGCTGCTCGACGGCGACGGCCCGCCCAAGGTCTTCGTCGTCAAGGACGGCAAGGCTGCCGAGCGGCCGGTGCAGCTCGGCCTGACCAATGGCGCCTACGTCGAGATCGTCACGGGACTCAAGGACGGCGAACAGGTCGTGGTTGTGGGTCAGGCCGCGGTCAAGCCAGGCGCGACTGTCCGCATCGTCAACACGCCAGCGCGTCCTGCCGCGCGCAGCCAGCCCGCCGTCGCGGCCGGCTGACCGCGCGGAGGCACGCGCATGCAGATCGTAGACTTCGCCACGCGGCGGCGTGTGACCATCCTGATGGTGACCCTCGCGGTCATCCTGTTCGGATTCGTATCGCTCACCCGCCTGAAGCTCAACCTGCTCCCGGATCT
>Ga0315278_10000074_pt1 | contig 81670 bp, 75 predicted proteins | sample YL17G06_0_MG_FD_203880 | JGI IMG/M metagenome (GOLD analysis project Ga0315278, IMG submission 203880) | Sediment microbial communities from Yellowstone Lake, YNP, Wyoming, USA - YL17G06_0 | ecosystem: Environmental > Aquatic > Freshwater > Lake > Sediment | place: USA: Wyoming | collected... | reverse complement strand
GAAGTGCAGCGCGAAACCGAATACGATTATTTGCAGCGTATACTTTTCGGCGCATCCAAACTCTTACTGGAATATATGCAGAGAGGCATGCCCTATTCCAGGATCAGGAAGGTCATTTCCATCAGCCTGGTGTATTTCGACCTGGGACAGGGGGAAGATTACGCCTACCAGGGGAGAACGGAATTTATCGGTTTAAACAAAAAAGATATCCTGAAACTCAACAGCGGCCAGCAGGAACTTTACAAAACCGAACAAATAGCGGATATTTACCTGGAATATTACATACTCAAGATCAACCAGTTTGATGACATTGCCCGGAACACCATCGATGAGTGGATTTATTTTTTCAAAAATGAAATAATCAAAGATGAATTTACCGCCCGGGGGTTGAAAGAAGCCAAAGAAAAACTTGACATTATGAAACTGTCGGACGAAGAACGCAGGGAGTATGACGATTATCTTGAGAACCTACATTATCAAGCCAGTATGTTTGAATCCAGTTATAAAGTGGGCGAGATGAGAGGAAAAGAAGTAGGAGCAAAAGATAAAGCTATTGAAATGGCAAAAAAATTAAAAGAAAAAGGCATCGATATCGCGGTCATTTCAGAAACTTCCGGTCTGTCCCCGGAAGAAATCGCAAAGTTGTAAAGCTTCGCAAAGATTGACCTATACGTCCACCCTGGAAAGCTTCTACTCCAGGAAACCGTTCACAAAAGAAATGCCGTGACTTTGAAAAATTGTTATCGGACAATTTGATTTCGATTAATTGTTTTGCCCCTTTCTGCTTTTTTTTGCTGCTTGTTAAGATGCATGCCGACCAAATAAGATATTATACTGGACCAAATTATCACAGCGCAGATATGGATAAAATAATAACCGATACCAAGGAACCTGGAGTATCTAAAGGCCAATTCAAAATGAAGAAATATAAAGCGTATCAATATCTCTATTGTGCAGAATATGGAATTTGGGATAATCCACCGGAAGTAATTCTTTTTCCTGGCAATTCCAACACCACTCACAATTGCGACAACAATAAGCATCCAAAGATAAAGGTCCCCGAGAAAAAGTACATCTATACCTAACTTAAACGTATCTATAGACCTATAAAAAGGTAGGAAAAGACCGATAAGATACATTATATAACCCATAAAAGCAATGCGCTGTAAAATATATATATCTTTGTCTGTCATTTTTGGCTCATTATTAATAACCAACGGAACCGACTTTGTTTCCCGGCATAGCGCCTGATTTTGTTCTGTTTTCGCTTTTAGTCCCATGCTTTAATAACTATACAAAGAAAATAAAATAATGTCAACTTGTTGGAGACCGACCTTCCTTCTTTCATGGTGATTGTATTTCTTTACCTGTTCCGTTATAATAGGCTTTAAAATCGATGGACGATAGACAGAGGTTTGACCCATGAATGCTATTACCGTTAAGTTTGATAAACAGGGCGAAAAATACACACGACTGGTGACTTTTCCAGACGGCAAGTGCGTCGCGGAACAGGATATCCAGATTAAAAAACAGTGGCACTCCCCGGAAACCTGGCAATGGAGCAAACCGCTCCATGAATATTCACGGGAAGAACTGACCAAAGAAGGAAACCTCATCGCCCATGTGCTGCTGGGTCAACAGGGATGCGACTTCCTGGCGGCATTGGAACCCAACCCGTCGGACAACGAAACCAATCCGCAAATTTTAATCCTGGAAAACACCGCCCTCCCGGAAATCGCCCGCATTCCCTGGGAAATCGCCTGCATCGGCAACGAATTTATCGCCACCCAACGTTTTATTCCCATTATCCGCAGGCCGCAATCCATCGCGGGTCCGCAAACCAAAAAGAAATGGCCCCTGCACGAGCCGCTTAAACTGTTATTGGTCTCCGCTTCACCCAAAGATCAAACCCGGCTCCACGTGGAAAATGAACTGATGAAAGCCGCCTACGCCCTGGAAGAACCCATGGCCAACCGCCGTGTAATCGTGGATGAAGTATTAAACTGCACGCGGGAAAAGCTCGGGGAAATCCTCCGCTGCAATGTGGATTCCGGCTATGATATACTCTATTTCACCGGCCATGGCCACTTCGACGGTCAAGACGGGTACTTAATTTTGGAAAAAGGCGACGGCTCGTTTGACCCGGTATCGGCCAATGATGTGGTCACGTTGCTGCGCCGACAGCGGGAAACTTTTTCGCTGGTCTTCTTAAATTGCTGCAATGCCGCCGCCGTGGGCGATGAAGAAACAACCGGGAAAAATGGTTTCGGCGATGTGGCCCGCAAGATTCTTAAAATGGGCGTACCCCACGTCGTGGCCACGCAAGCTTCCATTGATGACGACACGGGCAGGGAAGCCATGAAAGCCTTTTTCGAGGAACTGGGTCAGGGGGTGTTTAATCCCACCCGCGCCCTTGTTTCCGCCCGCGCGTCGGTGGATAACGACGCCAACCCCAACCACGACTTCTACCACTTTGTTCATCTCTCCACCTGGATCGGCGACGAGACATGGGAAATCCGGCCCCGGCCCAAAGAAGAGGATGTGAGACTAACGGAAGAGGAGCAAGCCGCCTATAGCAGCGAACATTATATAGAATTGGATAAAAATTTCGTGGGACGTTTTGAGTATATCTCCCGGATCGAGGAAGCCTGGTGGAACGAGTCGGCGCACGTGGTGGGGCTTCACGGCCTGGGCGGTATCGGCAAGACTTACCTGTGCTCCCGTATGCAGCAGCGGGTGTTAACATATGCCGTGCCGGCCAAACGTTTGAATAAATGTATCTTCATCGATTTCCGCCAGGGCACGGGGCATACCCTGGGTTTGTTTTTGAACCAGTTGATAGGGATTGCCCATGACCTGGGGTTTTCCGAATATGAAAAGGTGGTGGCGGATGACGAAACATACCCGACGCCGCTGGAAAAGTTGCGGGAGTTCCGGCGCTGGTTGGACAGTCGTTTCCAGGGGAAAGTGTTATTGATACTGGACAACCTGGAATCGGCCCTGGATGAAGGGGGGTTATTTCGCGATGAAGAGTTGGGCAGATGGTTCCGTTTATTGGTGGGGCAGACCTCCAAGGCAACGAAGATATTGGTGACCTGTCGCTTCCGTTTCGAGTTTTTCCCGGATGGCCGGGATATCGTGGAAGGGCGGTGGTTTCATTTAGGGGAATTGGGCATTACGGAGCGTTTGTGTTTCTTAAACCGCTGGGCGGATTTGCGCAACAAGACCTGGGAGGAAAAAGAGGAAATCCTGCGGGCGGCCGGTGGGCATCCTTATTTATTAAAAATGGTATTAAAATACGTGCAGCGAAACCGCGACCTGCCGGAAGCCATTTTTAAAGCCTCAAAAGATACCGCCGCGTATGCCCGGTTGGATGGCTTTTTATCCATGTTATCGCCGGACGCATTGGAGTGGTTGATTGTGGCCGCTGTTTTCCCGGAACCGCGATTTGAGTACGGCATTATGAATACCCGGATAATCCGGGATGATGTGGAGGATGCCGAAGTCATGGAAAGAACCTTCGCACAGGCAACGGAAGAATGGACTAAACTGAGCTTGGCGGCAGTGGAAGGCAACGAAATAACGATTGATCCCCTGTTGGTGTTCCAACTCCTGGACAATGAGGAGAGTTCATTCCGGCAAACCGGGGAAAAAATTGAAGCCCTGCGTAACGCCGTGGGGCGGTTTTTTTTACTATTGGCCGGGCAAACAGAGGAGCGTCCTGGAAAAGCCACCATACTCCGCCTGGGAGTAGAAACCGTATTGGCCCAGGGGGACATGGACTTGATCATCGCTTACTTGCAAAAATGCGCCGGTGTTTTTCACGGTTTTGTGCCTGGTTCCGTGTTTGCCGATATGGTGGGCCGGGTGGAAGAGCGCTTGTTGGCCAAAGGGGATGAACGGTCGTTTCACACCCTGGGGTTTTGTGCGCAGACATTAACGGATATGCGACTTTTTTCCAGGGCATTGGCCCTTTATTTGAGGATGTTATCCGACAGCCGAAGGCCCGACACGCATATGGGGAATATCTACGGCCAGATTGGCACTGTGTATTTCTATCAGCGTCAGTGGGAACCGGCATTGGAAAACTATCGACAGGCCCGCCAGTGGTTCGAAAAAACCGGCAACCATGTTCAATTGGGTTCTACCTACCACCAGATCGGCATGGTCTACGAAGAGCAGCGTCAATGGGAACCGGCATTGGAAAACTATCAACAGGCCCGCCAGTGGTTCGAAAAAACCGGCAACCATTTTCAACTGGGTTCCACCTACCACCAGATCGGTTATGTATATGCGGAGCAGCGTCAGTGGGACCCGGCATTGGAAAACTATCAACAGGCCATCCAGTGGAAAGAAAAAACCGGCAACCATTTTGAACTGGGTGGAACCTACCACCAGATCGGCATGGTCTACGAAGCGCAGGAGGATATCACCAACGCCCTTTCCTTCTTTAAAACCGGGATCCTTATTTCCCTTCAAAATGGGAACCAGGATCACGCTGGCGTCATTTTTCGTAAGCTGGCCCGCATCTTCCCCAAACTCTCCCCGGGACAAATCGAAACCCTGGCGATTGAATTGGGTGAGGAAGTCGTGCAAAAGCTGAAAGAAAGTAGTGCGTCGTGAAGCGGCAGTACAACCGAAATAATAAATTCGAAGCACGAAACCCGAAATTCGAAACAAATTCAAATGACCAAAATACAAATGACCAAAACGAAAACAGCCGCCTCCGGCGGCAAATTAGCAAACAAGTTGACATGCGAATCGTTTGAGATTATAATTATTCAGAGGGAAAAAAATGAAAAAGAATTTAAAATCTCTGCTCGGCGATGTTAAGAATGAGTTGAAAGCCATAATCGGCGAAAAACTGAGAGATATAATCTTATATGGCTCTTATGCCCGCGGGAATTACGATGAAGAATCCGATATTGATATTATAGCCCTCGTAGAAGAAGATGAATTAAAATCATATAGAGAGAAAGTGATCGAGCTGGAAATCGACCTCACTATTAAATATGGACTTATGCCATCGATTTTGATCGAAAACAAAGAATATTTCAATAAAAATAGAAACTCTGAATTCCTGTTTCAGAACGTCTTAACGGATGGGAAAATCATCTATGCTGCCTGATTATATCATTGAGATGTGTAAATACTCTATAGAAAAAGCAAACGATGAGCTTGAAATCTCGGAGCTGCTTCTCAAAAACAAAAAATTATGCAAATCTCTAAATAGTTCTTATTATGCGATTTTTCATGCCACTCGTGCATTGTTAATAACGGATGGGCTGCAAAGGCGTAAACATTCCGGTTTAATATCCGAATTTATAAAGAGCTATATTGCCGGAGGGAAAATAGACAAAAAATATTCGAAGATAATAAAGACTGCTGAAAAAATAAGAATTGAATCCGATTATAAATTTTTCTATATTGTTTCAAGAGAGGAGACTGAAGAGCAGCTTAAAAATGCCAGGGATTTCGTCGCTGAGATTACGAACTACCTGGAAAAAAAAGTCGGTATCACTTTCAATCCCCCATCGTCTTATCCTGGGCCGGAACTAGCCGATGCAGGATAGTTATTGAAAATGGGACAAATATAAGAGGGTATTGTGGAAAGTCCTGATTCGATTCCTTTAACCGCTGCTCAACAGCAGGAACTTGATACTCGGCTGAATTCCTATTATGAAAATCCAGAAGCAGGTCAGCCCTGGGAAAAAATTAAGGAGAAGCTTCCGGCAAACCAATATAGAAGGAGGTGACATGACGTTAACCTTAGCCGATAGAATAAGAAAAGAAGCAAGAAAAGAAGCAAAGCAAGAGACTACCTGGGAAATTATAAAAAACGCCATTAATAAAGGTCTATCTTTAAAGACAATTGAAGAAATTACAGGCATCTCTGCAGAAAAAATAAATCGCATGAAAGAAAAAATGACACAAAGTTAATGGGTTCCCTGTCCCAGTTCCACCTACCACCAGTGCGGAAGGGGCTATCTCCTTATTTCCATTCAAAATGGGAAACGCCTCTCTAATTGCGGGAAGCCTGGCCCGCATCTTCCCCAAACTCTCCCCGGAACAGATCGAAACCCTGGAGAATGAATTGGGTGAGGAAGTCGTGCAAAAGCTGAAAGACGCGACAGAAAAGAAGTGATCGGTTTTGCTTGACTTTATTTTTGAAACTGCCTATAATTCCTTATGATCAAAAATGGTTTTTCTATCGATAGCAAGGGCGCTATATTGAAGGTTAACGCCCCGGCTGGAATAGGAATTCTATTTCTGACGCAAGAAGACAACATTATTGAAAGCAGCATCATTTCGGAGGCGGATTAATGGCAACCGCGGATCAAATTAAATCTCTCATCCGTTCGCACTATAGCAATCAAATAGAACGGTTTTATACCATTGCCCTGCAAGTTGCCGCTCATGAGGCAAAACAAGGACACGCCGCTCTTGCTCACGATATCCGCTTGATTGTGGACGCCGAACGGAAAAAAATTGGCCCAAAAAATTTAAACTTCCCGCAAGATTTACGCGGCCTGGTACTCACTGAAGAGTCCCAGGTTTCTCAATCCGCCCTGGTTATTCCCGATACGCTGCGCGAACGTATTCAACAGATTATTCATGAGTACCGCCAACAAGAAAAATTAAAAGCCTTTGGGCTTTCCCATCGTCGTAAAATTTTGCTGATTGGCCCCCCCGGAACGGGTAAAACATTGACCGCACGGGTATTGTCCAAAGAGTTGCATATTCCCTTGTACACCATTCAAGTAGACCGTCTGGTTACAAAATTTATGGGTGAAACCAGCGCTAAATTGCGGCAAATATTTGAACTGATGCAGCAAAAACACGGCGTCTATCTTTTTGATGAGTTCGATGCTATTGGCGGCGAACGTTCCATGGACAATGATGTGGGAGAAATGCGCCGCGTCTTGAATGCTTTCTTGCAGTTTATCGAACAGGATAATTCCGATAGTCTCGTGGTGGCAGCCACCAATAACCCCAGGTTACTGGATCAGGCCCTTTTCCGCCGTTTTGATGATGTCCTCTATTATGAGGCGCCCACGGAAGAAGAACGCAAACACCTCATGGCGAATGTATTGGGAACATTTTTAAGCCCGGGATTTGCCTGGCAACAGGTATTGGCGGACAGTGACGGATTAAGTCATTCGGAAATTGTTCAAGCCTGCCTGGATGTCATAAAAAAAACAATCCTTGCCGATGAATCTAAAGTAAACGCCAATTCCCTGGCCGCGGCAATTCAAAACCGCCAGTTATTCCATAAAAGCCTGCGTGATAAAAAATAATGCCACAGACCCATCTGCCACATATTTTACTAAAAGAAAAACCGGGACAAATTATTTTTACCACACCCCGTCAAGGCGGTCAAAAACCTGAATTACCTCCACGAAACCGGGAAGAACATGCCACTTTTTTATCAAACCGGTTGAAAGAAGCCTGGTTAAATGCCGAGAATGAAAAGAAGTTGGCTGTTTATCACCACACCAGGAAAGGGATTTACCTGGAATTCAAAGGGGAAGCAGGATATGAATTAACCACCAAAAGTCTTGAAAATCAAAGAAGCAAAGACAAAAGAAAATGGATCCGGTTGCTTAATGTTAGGACCGTCACGCATATCCACGTTGACGAAATAACCAAAGAAGAAAAAGAATCAAAAGAGACGTTTGCAACCATCTTTGTTCCCAATAGTCAAAAAAAACATTTTTCAAAATTGATTTCAAAATATGCAACAGAACTTAATTATTGGGGTAATTTCAAGAATAAAGCTTTGGTTGAAAGTATTTCCGATATTCAAAATTCGTTGACCGTAGAATCCTTCTGGCAAGACGACCCGAATCTTATTCCCGCGGATGAACCGAAATGGTGCGAAGTATGGCTCAGTAGTGATTCGGATGAAGTGATTCATCGTTTTGAAGATACGCTTCAGCAATTAAATATCAATTCAAAACGAGGCCGGCTATGGGGATTTAACCTATGCGCTTGAAAGTAAAGGTCCGATTAGAATAAATCACGTCCTTGAATCGGTTAAAATTCTACCGCCCCCCGGTTTTGGCGACACTGCCCCGGAACTATGGGGCGATATCACATTACGGGGAATATCCCTGGCAGAGATATTATCACCTTTTCGAAAACGAATAAACTGTATGGCCGTCACATCTGACGATACACGTGATCGTGGTAAACCATCTTCATGGTCGGGGGCAGTGGATCAGGTAACTGCCGGTACCGATGATCAAGACAAGAGATTAATGATCATCAGCGCGGGGAATAGTCATATTGAAAACTGGAAAAATTATCCCAATGCACAATTAACAGACTCCATTCATGACCCGGCCCAATCATGGAACGCGCTTACTGTTGGAGCTTATACCCGGCTCGAAGCCATTTCAGACGAAACATTTCGCGGGTATACCCCGATTGCTCAAGCCAATCAACTCTCACCATTTTCAACAACTTCCCTGACCTGGGACGATAAATGGCCAATAAAACCGGAAATAGTAATGGAAGGTGGTAATATAGCAGTTGATGTCGGTGGCTTTCCTACTGAATGCGCCGATTTATCGCTGCTAACGACACATTATAAACCCCAGGAACAACTGTTTGATAATATCAACCAAACAAGCGCGGCCACTTCTCTTGCCGCTCATTTTGCAGCCCAGGTGCAGATTTTATATCCCGATTATTGGCCTGAAACAATTCGTGCGCTCATGGTTCATTCCGCTGAATGGCCGGAAGCATTAAAAAGGCAGTTTACCCGCGATGATTCCAAATCAGAACTGAAAAAGCTTTTGCGGATTTGTGGGTATGGAGTCCCAAATATAGAACGAGCTCTTTACAGTGCATCAAATTCGTTGACATTAATTGCCCAGGTAGAGATACAACCTTTTGAACTACAAGGGAATGAAGCCAAAACCAAAGATATGCATTTTTACAAATTACCCTGGCCTACCGAAGTATTATTAGATATGAAAGATGCTCCGGTACAAATGCGAATAACACTCTCTTACTTTGTCGAACCCGGGCCCGGTGAAATCGGTTGGAAAGACCGTTACCGCTATGCCTCTTTTGCCTTGAGATTTGATATCAATTCCCCCGGTGAAAGCGCTGAGGAGTTTAAAAAGAGAATTAATAAAGCCGCACGAGATGAGGATGAAGGACTTCCCAAAACAAGCAGCGCTTCATCCCATCGGCTGATAGGCCAGGCACGGGATAAAGGTTCGATTCATTCCGATATTTGGAAAGGCACAGCCGCGGAGCTTGCCTCTTCTAATTTTATTGCCGTATCACCACGTATCGGTTGGTGGCGGGAACGAAAACATCTCGGAAAATGTGATAGTCAGGCCAGGTATACATTAATAGTTTCAATTACTACGCCAGTACAAGAAGTGGACATTTATACACCCGTTGCGCAGCAAGTAGGGATAGGTGTGCCGGTGCAGATTGTGGGAACAAGTATCCGAAACAAAAAAACTAGACATGGATAATTTAGTGAAACTATTAGAAGAAACCAATATAGAAGGAGGTGATATGATGTTAACCCTGGCCGATAGATTAAGAAAAGAAGGAAGGCAAGAAGGAAGGCAAGAAGGAAAGCAAGAAGGAAAGCAAGAAGCAAGACAGGAGACTACCTGGGAAATTATCAAAAATGCCTTTAATCTGGGCTTACCAATAAATATAATTGAGAAACTTACAGGCATCCCGGCAGAGCAAATAAACCTTATGAAAGAAAAAATGGCACAAAGTTAATGGGTAATCCAATCGATTTGTCTAACCGGACCCGGTATGCTATAATATAACGGGTGAACGAAAATGAAAAAGAAAAAATTGCCCATCGGGTTTTCGGATTTTAAAGATGTGATAACCGGCGATTATTACTACGTGGATAAGACCCTTTTTATCAAAGAGGTCATAGACAGCGGGGATAAAATTCTTCTTATCCCGCGTCCCCGCCGATTCGGTAAAACACTTAATATTACGATGTTGAAATACTTTTATGATTGTTGCCCGGATACATGGGCCACCGACGCCACCGACGCTCTGCCGTCTTCTCCCGAAACCGGCCCCCGGTCTCAAAATCCCAATGCGTATTTATTCGATTCCCTGGCTATATCGCGGACAGGCCGGGAGTACCTGGACAAAATGGGAAAATACCCTGTTATTTATTTATCCTTCAGGGAAATAAAGGATATGGAGTGGGAATCGTGTTTGGATAGCATAAAAAAGCTTATCCAAAGAGAGTATGCCAGGCATTCTTACCTGCTGGAGAGTCATAACCTGATGGCACATGAACAGGTGTATTTTAAAAAGATTATAGACCTATCGGGAAGTAAAAGCGATTATACAAATAGTCTTGAAAGTCTTCTTATTTTCTTAAACCGGTTTTACAATAAACGGGCCGTTGTTTTGATCGATGAGTACGACACGCCGGTTCATTCCGGGTATATCCATGGGTATTATGATGAGATCATTAATTTCATACGTATTTTTATGGGCAGTGGATTGAAAGACACGGGCCAATACCTGGAGAAAGGAATTGTTACCGGTATAATGCGAATAGCCAAAGAATCCATTTTCTCCGATCTCAATAATCTCGGAGTGTATACCCTGTTATCTGAAGACTTCTGCGATTATTTCGGGTTCTCGGAAACGGAAGTGAAAACCATGCTGGAGGATTTCAACATCCCGGAAATGCTTGATGAGGTTCAACGATGGTACAACGGTTACTTTTTTGGCGGTAAGGTTATATATAATCCCTGGTCCATTATTAATTTCCTGCGCAGTAAAGGGAAAAAATTGATACCCTACTGGATTAATACCTCCGATAACAAAATGGTGGATTCGTTGCTGTCCAGGGGAGATGTCGAGCTGCGAAAAGAGTTGGAGCAGCTCATTCGCGGTGAATCCATTGAAAAAGCCATCGATGAGAATATCATTTTAAAAGATATCGATACGGATGAGGATTCGTTTTGGAGTTATTTATTGATGGGCGGATATTTGAAGCAGACCGCACCCAGGCCCGATTCGGGGAGAGTATTCTATACCCTTTCGGTTCCCAACGAAGAAGTTAAAACCACGTACCAACGAATAATCCGGCGCTTTTTTACAGCCAGGGTCGAACCCGAACGGGTGGAAATCATGCTAAAAGCTTTGATCGATGGAGATATCGAACTATTCGAGGAAATCCTGCGTGAGATCGTATTAAAGGTTTTTAGTTACCATGATTTCCGCGGAGAACCGGAAAAAGTATACCATGCGTTAGTCATGGGACTTCTTGTATGGATATCCGGCACCCATGAAATCAAATCCAACCGTGAGTCGGGGTATGGACGGTACGATATCATGATTATTCCCAAAGATATTACCAAAACCGGTTACGTGATCGAATTCAAAACCGTACGCAAAGCCATTTCCGAAACAGTAGAGACTGCAACTGAAAAAGCCCTGGAACAAATCGAAGAAAAAAAATACGAAACCGAATTGATCGAAAGAGGAATCCAAAATCGTAAAAAACTGGCGATCGTCTTCAATGGCAAAGAGGTTCATGTAAAGCAGGGCTAGATAATATTCCTCCCCCCGTTAGTGTGCCATTTATCCATTGGACTGGAAAGCCTCATAATTCCGAAATATAGTCTTATCATAGCAGTCGTGATCCTCTTTGAAACTGCACGAGAGATAGGATTGGTCAACCTCTACTTTACGGGCCACCCAGCCGCCATTCAGCCGTTTAATGTCTTCCAAAGAACAATGGCCGATAAGCCAGGCCGCTTTTTGGGATGCTTTTATAATCGATTTATAGGTCATGTCGGTTGAAAATGATCTGCTTGCCCGCTGCCTTTCGCTTCCCTGCCCCGGTTAATCGTTTAAAAAGGTATTGGTCTTGACCCTGAATATCAAAGCCTCCCCGATAAAAAAAGCCAGCAGCGACGACCCGCCGTATGAGACAAACGGCAAGGGTATCCCCATGATGGGGAAAAACCCGACACTCATCAATATGTTCACCAGGAATTGGAATAAGATGAAGCCATTGAAAAAATAAGCGTAATAAAACTCTTCATCGGATTGGGGTTTTATATTAAACTGCCGGTAAAACAAGATGAAAAACAAGACAAACAAAAAACTGACGCCCAGGAACCCGAATTCCTCTCCCAATACGGCCACGATAAAATCGGTGTGCCGGGTGGGCAAAAATTTGTACTGGGACTGGGTGCCGTTGAGGAACCCTTTGCCGACAAGCCCCCCGGAACCGACAGCAATCTTGGACTGGATGATCTGGTACCCGGAGGATTTCCTGTATTTTCCCGGGTTAATAAAGGAAATGAGCCGGTCTTTCTGGTACGGTTTCAACACATAGTTCCAGCCGATAAAAGCCCCTGCGGCTGTGGTCAATAGGGTAAAGACGATAATCACGGTTCTTATTTTTTTAAAGATCGCGATCATGAGTAAAAATGAGCATAACATGAAGGCGGTGCCCAGGTCGGGCTGGAGCGCAATCAATACGAAAGGGATACCCACGATGGCCAACAGCTTGAAAAAAAGGCGCCAATCGATCAGGGTAATTTTAGTGACGGTTTTGGCCAGGTATAGGGCCATGGGGATTTTAATGAATTCGGAAACCTGGATGGAAAAGAAACCCATTTTAATCCAACTTTTGGTCCCGGCAATAATGACGCCGGTAATCAATTGCAGCGCCAGGAGCGCCACTATCCCGACATAAATGGGAAAACTGTAATCGAAAATTAATTCTGTTTTGATCCGGTAAACGAAAAAGAAAACGATGACCACGATGAAAAACCACAAGAGTTGTCTTGAAAAATAGGCGGGATCAAGGGTACGCGAGGCGCTGTAGATCAACACGATACCGGAAACGGTCAGCGCCAGTAGTACCGCGAAGGTGAATTTATCGAAAAAGCTAAATGTATCTTTTAGCATTCTTTTACTTCCCCTTTAATTCGTGTTAATTCGTGTAATTCGTGGGCCATGTTTTTTCACTGCCTATTAAAAATCTTTTGGTAAATTTTTTTAGCGATGGGAACAGCCACGGCCCCGGCTTCGCCGCCATTCTCCACGAATACTACCATGGCAACCTCCGGGTTATAACGGGGGGCGAAAGAGGCAAACCAGGCGTGGGGCATAAAACGTTTTTGCTTTACCAATTGTTCATATTTGGGATTTTCCAGCGATAGGATCAATTGCGTCCCGGTTTTGCCGCAAATATCGAGGCCGTCGATTTGGGCGGCCCTGCCGGTGCCGTTGTCGTTCACCACCCGGTAAAGTCCTTCGATTAAGATTTCAAAATTCTCTTTGGCAATGGGGATTTCGCGGAATTGCGGCTTAAATTCTTCGATGACTTCCCCGTCTTTTTCGATTTGTTTCATCAGGTGCAGTTGGGGCGTCAGGCCCCTTAACGCCACAGTACAGATCATGGACAATACCTGCGCCGGCGTCGTCTGCATCATGCCGCCCCCGATGGCCACGGAAACGGTCTCGCCGGCGAACCATTTCTGTTTTAATGTTTTGAGTTTCCAGGCCCTGGTGGGGAACATGCCGGTTTTTTCATTGGGCAGATCGACGCCGGTGGGTTTTCCCAGGCCCATTAATTTTGCATAGCGGGCGATGTCATCGATGTCCATTCGTTTGCCCAACCGGTAAAAATAGATATTGCAGGAATTGGCGAGGGCCTCGTAAAGGTCCATAGTGCCGTGGCCGCCGCGGTTCCAGCAGTGGAACTGGCGGTCATAGATGTCGATGACGCCGGAACATAAGGAAGTGGTGGAAGGTTGGATCACATTTTCCTGTAACGCGGCCAATGTCATTACGATCTTGAATACGGAACCGGGCAGGTACAGCCCCTGCACAAACTTATTTTGCAGGGGGCTGGCCGGATCGTTCACCAGGGCTTCCCATTGGCTTTTCTCCATGACGCCGGAAAAAAATTCAGGATTAAAATTGGGCGTACTCACCAGGGCCAGGATACCCCCGGTTTTCAAATCCACCACGCCGACGACGCCGTTATATTCCCGGAAAATTTCTTCGATAAATTTTTGCAGTTCCATATCGATGGTTAGTACCACGGTATTACCGATGGTGGGCTGCGCTTCACCCAGGACCACGCGGATCTTGCCAAGGTTATCTTTCTCAACGTTCCTGGCGCCGTCAACACCCCGCAGTTTTTCTTCGTAACTTCTTTCAACTCCACTCTTACCGATCACATCGCCCAGGCGATAACCGTCGTTTACTTTTTTCGCTAATTCCATGGGGGTTAACTCGGAAATATATCCCAGTATATGCGAAGCCATTCCTTCATAAGGGTAATCCCGGACCGGTTCGATGTTGATCTCAAACCCCGGCAATTCATCGGCGCGGCTTTCGATATAAATCGCTTTGGCCAGGGTTAGGTCCTTTTTCAATGGAATGGCATAAGACCTGGAAAAATCTTTATACTTCTCAAGGGTGTCGTTGATCTCTTTTTTAGACATACCTGTCAACCTGGCAGCGGCGTCGATGGCCCGGTTGAGGTTCTCGGTATAATCCGGGATCAAAAAAAGGTTGAAACTAATTTTATTCTCGGAAAGGCGTTCATGATTCCTGTCCAATATCATGCCCCGGGGCGCTTTGATGATAATTTCCTTGCGGATATTGCCGGCGGCCAACTTCGTATAATGCTGGTTCTTTAAAACCTGGATATTCCAGAAAGCGAAAAGCAGCACGCTGAACAGGATAACGATAATAATATTGGCAACAATAGCGATGCGCTTGACATCCGCCGAGGTTAATTTTTGCTTTTCAGTATACATCGAGATACTGCTTCATTTTCCGGGGGGCGATGAGCAACACACCCAGCAAACCGGTGGACAGGGGTTGATAGAGGATTAAACTTAACTGGAACGGGAAGCCTAATATGAAGTGGAAAAACAGGTTGGCGATAAGGTTGGAAAAGCAAAGGGAAACGGAGATGAGTAAAAATACCAGCACATTGTTTTTCAGGTCGATGTGCCGGGAGATTTCGTTCAGCAGGTAGCCGGTAATGGTCCTGGAAAACCCGAACACCCCCATTACCTGCATGCTGAAGTAATCGGTTACCAACCCGATGGCCATGGCGGAGAAAATGGTCTTCATAAATCCTGATCTTATTGCAATATACACCAGGATCAAATGCAATAAGTCCAGGTTGAATTTTAACATACCCCGGTACCGGTGGCTCAACACTTGCAGCCCGATCAATAGGATGAACAGACCGGTCTTAACGCTTCTATTCATGGCGCCTTGTTTCCTTTTTAATAACCAGCAATTGCTTGATGGGTTTTTCTACAAAAAAAGGTTTGACGAAAACCTTTTGTATCAAATAGTCTTTTTGTATGTCCACCACGACGCCGATGGGGATATAGGACGGGAAAATTTCATCCGTCCCGGAGCTCACCACCCGGTCGTTTATAAAAACCGGTTTGTTCTCCACCAGGTACTTGAAACTGCAGATGTCGATGTTGCTCCCGGTTATCAGTCCCTCCAGCCGGTTCTTTTCGACATAAGCGCCGACGCCCCCAAGGGAACTGGTAATAAGCCTGACATTGGCGGATAAAAGAGTAATAGGTTCCACCACCCGGCCCACCAATTCGGCGTCTTCGTTCAGTACGATCATATTTTTTACGATCCCGTCATTGGACCCTTTATCGATCATCACGCTGCTGAGGGGAAAATTGCGGTCGATGGAGATGACATCGACTATTATAAAGTCGTCATACAGGCCCTTTACCACGTTTGCATCCCCATGCTCCAGCAACTTTCTTTTTAAGATGTAATTTTCATACTTTAAACGGCTGTATTTCCCTTTAATTTCTTGATAGCGGTTAAAACTGTCTTTTAAAAACAAGTAGTGTTTGAATTCATAGGAGACAAAATCGGTGGTTTTTTGAAAGACCACTTGAATGGGGGAGACGATAAAACCGATGATGGTTTGAAACAGGGTTTGCCGGTTTTTTAAAACCACATGGGTAGAAACCAGCACCAGGTTTAGAAATAAAACCGCGGCCAGTACGAAGTGCCTTCGTTCGCTGGGAATATCGCCGAATTCCTTGTTCATTTTTTAATAACTTTGTCCTACTTTTTTAAGCAGATCGATGTTTTCCAGGATTTTCCCCGCGCCCAGGGCCACTGAAGATAGCGGGTCGTCGGCGATGAAAACCGGCAGGTTGGTTTCTTCCCGCAGCCGTTTGTCGAGGTTTTTCAGCAGCGAACCGCCGCCGGAAAGGATCACGCCCCTGTCCACGATGTCGGCGGACAGTTCCGGCGGGGTTTTTTCCAGGGTGTTTTTAACCGCTTCCACGATGATATGCAAAACTCCTTCCAGGGCCTCGCGGATCTCGGTATCGGTGACCGTAATGGTTTTGGGGATGCCGTGGGTGAGGTCCCTCCCTTTGATTTCCATTTCCAGGGGGTCGTCCAGGGGGTAGGCGGAGCCGATGTCGATCTTGACCTGCTCGGCGGTGCGTTCGCCGATGAGCAGGTTGTATTTCTTTTTGATGTATTGAATAATGGCTTCATCCATTTCATTACTGGCGGTGCGGATGGAACGCGAGATAACGATGCCGGAGAGGGAGATAACCGCGACATCGGTGGTGCCGCCGCCGATATCCACGATCATATTGCCGCCGGCTTCGGTAATGGGGAGTTCCGCGCCGATGGCCGCGGCCATGGCCTGTTCGATCAAGTAAACTTCGCTGGCCCTGGCGCGTAAAGCGGCATCTTTAACCGCCCGGCGCTCCACCTGCGTGATCTCCGAAGGCACGCCGATTACGATCCGCGGTTTTAAAAAATGACCGCCGGTCCGGGTTTTCCTGATAAAATACTCCAGCATCTTTTCGGTGATATCGAAATCCGCGATCACACCGTCTTTCATCGGCCTGATGGCGACGATATTGGCCGGGGTTTTGCCCAACATCACTTTGGCTTCGCTGCCCACCGCCAAAATCTTGCCGGAGTGTTTCTCAACCGCCACCATGGACGGTTCCCGCGTCACCACGCCTTTACCTTTGACATATACTATCGTGTTGGCTGTTCCAAGATCGATGGCCAGGTCTGAACTGAAATAGTTGTATAATTTTAAAAACATTCCCATGTTAGTATTTAAGCTCCTTCGTATATTTTTATGCCGTTTTTCCCTCTGCGTTTCACTTCGTACATGGCAGAGTCTGCCTTCTTGATAAGTTCATCGACAGTGGACCCGTCCCGGGGAAAACAGGAGATCCCGAAACACCCTGTCATTCGTATGTTTAAATCTTTATCTTTTAAGAATACCGTGCTGCCCAGCCGCTGTTTTATCCGCCCGCAGGTATCATAGGCTTTGCCGGCGTCGGCTTTGACCAGGACAATGACGAATTCATCGCCCCCGAACCTGGACAATAGATCGATCTTTCGTACCTGGCCCCGCAATATGTTGGCAACGTCTTTCAGCGCTTCAGTGCCGATCAAATGCCCGTATTCGTCGTTAATGGCTTTTAAATTATCCAGGTCGAAGAAAACCACGGAAAAAAAAGAGGGGTAACGCTTGCAGCGTTCGATTTCATTTTGAATAAAGCTTCGTAAATATTTTTGGTTGTAAGTCAAGGTGAGATCGTCTTTGACGGAATGAAATTCCAAATTTTCAATTCTCAGCAGCAGGGCCACCTGGTTCAAAAAGATGCGACTTAAACCGAGGAATTGGGAGAAGGAGGCGGATCGGTCAAAGGCGTTTGGCGTCGTGAAAAGCAAACGAACCTGGATGAATTGACTATCGGTCCGTTTGAAAATGAGAAATTCTTCGCCCGAACATCGGTACTCCGTCTCATTACCGCCCTCAATCCCGGTTTCAACAAAAGGATAACACGTAATGTCCAATTCCCGCGACATTATTTTCTTTTTATTTTTAAGACCGGGACCGGCCGGCGGCTTGGCGCTCAAAACCCTGGATAAAACGCCGGCTTTATAAGCCAGTTGGGCTTCTTTTACAATACCGGGGTAATTCCGCTCCATCACTTTAAAAAACAGTTCCCAGGCCCCGGTCAGCGATGGAATAGTCTGCAGCGCCAACATAAATCGATACGCCCCGTCATCGATATGAGAAATATCGATATCGCTGTCGGAATTCAATGTCACATCCAGGTTCATTCGTTCATTCGTTCATTCGTCGTAAATAGTGGCAAATTTTTCCAACGTCGTCTCGCTGCCGGAAGCGGAAACAACCCTGAAAGTAATTTTATATTTCCCGATTTTACTGAAATGGATCGTATGGATAAAGGTCCCGTCCGGGTTGAGCGTAACCGGTGTGTTATTGACGTACAACTGGGCGTTTCGATCCGTGCTTCCTTCGATCAGCACCAGGTTACCGTTGACATCAAGGGTTTTGACGGTCAATTCCGGCGGCTTCAGGACATTTTCCCTATTAAACAATGCGCCGGTAAGCTTCAACAATCCCATGGGGGAAGGCGCGCCTTCTCGACTTCTCCCCGGGTCATACGCACATACCTGCCAGTAAAATGTACCGAAATCCTCGAATTGCAGCAGGTCCAGGTTCACCCGGTTGGCATCGACCTCTTTCTCATACAGGGTATTCTCCATTAAGTTCGATGAATAAAGCCTGAAGATATACCTTTGGGCGCCGTTGACGACTTTCCAATTGAACTTCACCACCGAATCCCCCGGTTGATCCATGATAATCTCTTTCTCTTCCGGTGAGATAAATCCAGGGGCCTCCTGGATATAAGCAGTGGAGGTTTTTTTATTATTAGCGGTTTCCAGGACCGTATTGGGTTGGAGGCTGAATGATTCGCTGCCGTTTTTGAATTTTAGCTCGCCCGCATAATTCCATATCTTCACCCCGTCCGGGGCGACGCCGGCTTTCCCCGCAGCAGAGAGGGTAATCACCTGGAAAGAAGGGGGGATGGCAACTTCCACCAGGCTGTCAATGATCTCTTTATGCCAGAGAAACTCACCCTGGGAAAACTCCAGGTCGCCGGTCCCGGGCCGGTAATGGAGATACGAATCCGGCAGCACCGTAAAAGAAACGCCGGACCAGTAAAATTCAAAAGCCGTATGCCGATCGGTGGCCAGGTAGATGTCGCCCGCGTAGAGCATCTCTTTGATATCGACTTTTTGCGCCAGGAATATCTCCCCTCGATCGATGGGATTTTTATCGACGTAAAGCCCGCCGCTGCCGGCAACCTGGGTGATTTTAAAATCGGAAACCTTGCCGATATTCGACGCCGCCGGGGTTTTGAAGATGTTAAAGGTCATAACCGCGGCAATCGATATGATTAATACAATGGCTAAAAAACCGAATCTTATTTTGTTCATGGCAATATATTATCAAAAACAGTTAATAAATGCAATGAGAAAGCCCAATTTTTATTTATTCGCTATTTTACACAAAATTGGTTATAATACAAACTGCAAATTATTTAATGCGAGGTTGAAAATGAAACGTAACGATGAAGAGGTCCTTTTCGATTACCTGGAAGGAACCGAGCAGCCGTTTACACTGGCAGAAGTTTTTGAAGCCACCGGTTTGAAACAAACGGCAAAAAACGAAACCGAAATCGGCAACATGATCCACGGCTGCGATTATTTTGTGCTGTGGGAAAACACTTTTTATCCCAAAACTCTCTTCTTAAAAAATTTCCTCATCCGCATGCACCCCAATGAATTTGAACTGAAAGAAGGCATATTCGTACCGGGCCACCGGTTATTGCCCTTTCATCCCCCCTGGGCGTTTATGGGCGATATCGCTTTCCAATATAACGGCTCGCCGGTCAAGACCCGCACCAGGAAATTTAAAATTGAAACCATCATGCCCTATTTCGCCTTAATGGATTTTCAAAAAGTCCCCATCCTTAATATCGAAGACATGCTGGATGAGAATGCGGACCTGGAGATCGAAGTTTGCGATTTGAAAAGTTTCTATAAAAAAAATAACTTTCAACACCCTGGAGAAAGTCCTGCAAATGGAACTGGTTTTCCCTAACGTAGAAAAGCAATTGCTTTACACTTACTTTTTGCTGTCCCGCGGGGCGGACGCCGCCCCATGGACCATCCCCGGTTCCGCGCTGCTCGCCCTGCTGAAGGCCCGGGGAGAAATCAAAGCTTCTTCACTGGCCGACGGACGGATACTGTTTCATTTTGCCCACCAAAATGTTGAAGATTTAAAGGTCAATCCCGATTTGAACGATTTCGCAAACATGGCGTTGGAAGAGCTCGATGAAGAACCGGAATTCGACACCATCGACGGGATTTTGAAATACCTCGGTAACAATAACGACATCGTGGTGGTGCGGGCGCTCTTATTGGATCAAATTACCGCTCAAAAAAAATTCAGCTATAAAGCTGTCGAAGATTACCTGTTTGACGGGGCGCCAAAACCATTTATGCCCCCGGAACTCCGGGCCCCCTTCAAAGAGTTGGTCCACGACGAGTTCTATGAGATCACAGCATCCTTCGATCCCGCTTATGCTTTTTTACCCATTACTACCGCCAGGAAAAAAGTACTGGAGGCCATGCTGCTGATCTCCGGGTTTTTAAGGTCCCTCGACGCCCAGGGGGTGCAACCGGACCAATTGCCCCAGGACGATATGATGAACCTGATGGAACTGGACCGCAACCTGGCGGAATTTTTATCCGCCATCGAAGCCGCCCAACTGGAAGGCGAAAACAACAGCGCCGAAGTCCGCCGCGTCCTCAAAATGATCGATGTGGCCCTCTCCCAATTGCCGAACGTTTTCGATTTAATCCGTGAACAAATAAACGCCTGAGTGCAAATCGCAAATTTGTAGGGAACTGGCACTGCCTGTTCCTATAGAAAGTATGAGATTGAAATATCGAACCTTTTGTTCGTACGAAATTTCAATTCCGGGCGAAAATTCATTATCTCCATATTAAAATAAGGGTGGAATTTGAAAAAATTCCAAATCCAAATGGAGGTAACGAAAAAATGAGACGATTTATTTTATTGATTATCATGATTCTTTTAATGGCAATCGCCGCCTTCGCCTTCCCAGGGGAAACACTGCAAAAGGAATTCAACGTGGCTAAAGGCAAATGCCTGGATTTAAACCTGAAAAATGGCGGTTCCATCAACATTACCGGTTGGGAAAAAGAAAAAGCGGCGGTCACCGTTCTATTTAAGAAAACCACGCCGGACCAGTGGGATATCCGGTTCACGGAAACCTCAGAGGGGATCGTGATAGAAGCGGCTTTTAAAGGCGGTGAACGAAATAATATGTCCACTCCTGATTTTGAAATCCGTACACCCTCCCAATTCGACCTCAAATTAAAAACCATGGGCGGGGACATCGATATCAAGAACGTCGCAGGCGAGATTTCCGGGAGAACCATGGGCGGTGCGCTGGAACTGGTTAATTTAAAAGGAACCATCGATCTGAAAACCATGGGCGGCGATATTACGCTGAAAGATTCGGATATCGACGGCAAGTTAAAAACCATGGGCGGCCGCGTGTTGTTCGAGAATGTCACCGGCGATGTCAGCGGGTCATCCATGGGCGGCAATGTCATCTATAACAATGTGAAACCCAGGGAAAGCCGGGACCGTGCCAACGAAGCGGCCGGCAAGTCCGGCAAAGGGATTAAAGTATCCACCATGGGCGGCGACATCAATGTCAGCGATGCGCCCGACGGCGCCGATGTCCATACCATGGGCGGCAACATCCACATCAAATCCGCCGGGAATTTCGTAAAAGCCAAAACCATGGGCGGAAATATCGCCGTGGATTCCATCGACGGCGGGATTAAAGCCACCACCATGGGCGGCAACGTCACGGTTACCATGACCGGCGACCCGCAAAAAGGAGACCGCGAAGTGAAACTGGACTCCATGGCCGGCGATATTACCCTGACCGTGCCCGAAGGCCTGTCCATGGATGTCGATATCCAACTGGTTTATACCAAAGACGCCAAAAAGAATTATGACATTGTCGGCGATTTCCAGTTGAAAGTGGAGAAGCCGGATACCTGGGACGAAAGCAAAGGCAGCCCCAGGAAAACGATTTACGGAAAAGCCCAAATTGCCGGCGGCAAACATAAAATAAAAATCAGCACCATTAACGGTAATATTTATCTAAAGAAATTAAAATTGGAGAAATGAACATGAAAAAATTAAAGATAACCCCATTATTTATCGTATTAACCCTGGCCATCTTCTTCTTAAATAGTGTCGCCGCTCAAGAAGTTGAACCGGTTGAAAAATCTGAAAAAAAAGAAATTGTCAAAACCTTTAAAGCCCGGGGGCTGGTCAAAATCCAGACCATGTCCGGCAGTTGCATCTTCATAAAAGGGAAAGCCGGTGAGATTAAAGTCCAGGTGAAATATGATCCCTCCGGCGGTTTATTCGATCCCCAGATGGAAGAAGACCGGGGCGCCAACACCCTAATTTTACGGGATAAATTCCAGGGCGGCGATGAGGGCAGCGATGCGCTGTGGATAATCGCCGTACCGGAAAAAACCGACGTCAAATCCTCATCCATCTCAGGTAATTTTTCCATTGCAGGATTAAACAGCGACATTGCGGCCAAAACCGTTTCCGGCGATATTTCCGCCAAAGATTGCAGCGGGGATGTACGCCTGGCCTGTGTGAGCGGCGGCATTAAAGCGGAAAACCTGAAAGGCGCCATCCAGATTAAAGGAATCAGCAGCGATATGGAGTTGAGCAAGCTTTCCGGGAAAATGGAGATCAATACCGCCAGCGGCGAGATCAAAGCCTGGGAATTGGAAGGAGATATCTCATGCGCGGTGGCTTCGGGCGATGTCGTGATAAAGAAAGCGCAGGGTGGGTTTAAAGTCAAAACCGCCAGCGGCGATATACGTGTTTTCGATATTTCGGTTCAAAAGGCCAGCGAGTTTAAAGTCGCTTCCGGCGATGTGACAGTGACCCTGGCCAAGAGCGCCGAGCAGGATTTGAGATTGGCTTCCGCCTCCGGGGATGCGGTTCTAAATTACAACGGCAATCCCATCAAGGGTTGGTTTGAATTCAGGGCGCTGTCCGGCAAAGGCGATATCGTCTCCCCTTTTAAATTCGACAAAGAGGAAACAGAAGAAGAATGGGGTAAGAAATATGATGTCAAGAGTTTCCAAAAAGATGGGGACACCCCCAGGATTTATATCCACACCACTTCGGGCGAAGCCGTTTTAAAAGAAAAGTAATTCTTATTTCGCCTTCGGCGACCGAACCGGCGGGGACCTTTTTATAAAAAGCTTCCCGCCGATTCGAACTCCCCAAAAATTTTTGTTTAATTTTGTTCTTCTCCTCCCCCCCGAGAAAAAAAATAAAAAAATTGATAAAAGGAACCGGTTTCTTTATAATAATGCCCGGAGGGTTAAAATGTTCCTTAAGAAGTTGTTTAAGAAGATCAAAGGCAGGGAATTGCCGGCGTCCTTCATCGAGGAAATCATGGCCGGCATGACGCCCATACCGTCCGGGTCGTTTTTAATGGGTTCCAATGAAGGAGAAGATGATGAACGGCCCATTCACAATGTGTTGATCGATCATTTTCTCCTGGGCAAGGTCGCGGTAACCCAGGGAGAATGGTATATCGTAATGGGAACCAGGCCCTGGGAAGGCCTCAAATACGTACGTAACTTGGACCGCTGCCCCGCCGTCAATATCAATTGGTATGATGCGCGCGCCTATATCGAGGAACTAAATAAGTCGGCTAAATTAACGGGCAAAAAATTCCGCCTGCCCACTGAAGCAGAGTGGGAATACGCTTGCCGCGCCGGCGCCTCCAACGCATTTGCCCACGGTGTGCTTAAATTCAATTTAACCGGTTATGCCTGGTATTATGATAACGCTTTTAAAAAAAACGAACTCTACGCCCATGAAGTAGGCGCACGCAAACCCAACAAGTGGGGCCTTTACGATATGCAAGGAAATGTTTATGAATGGTGCTCCGACTGGTACCGGAGAAATTACTACTCCAAATCCCCCATCGACAATCCCCCCGGTTCCCTTTACGGCGATTATAAAGTCGTCCGGGGCGGCGACTGGGCCCATACCGATTATTTCCTGAGAATCGCTTGCCGCGGCCACCATTCCCCCCACCACAAAGATGCTTATGTGGGATTCCGATTGGCCATGGCTGCCCACCATCATGACAATACCGATCCCAACGCCGCTAACAACACGGAGGAAACAGATGCAAACCGATAACCTTCAATTATTATCAACCCTTATGTATCTCGGACTCATCTTTGCCTCGGTTATCATTTCCGTGATAGGGAGTATGACCATGATCTCTTTCCTGGCCCGTAAAAAAATCGATGTCAAAGAGGAAATCGTTTGCAATCGAAATGTCGGCATGGCCCTGGTACTGGGTTCCTTTACCTGGACCATCGGGCGAATGTGCTTCCAGTCCATCAAACCCATTATGAACATCTGGTACGACCGCTTTGCTTCAGGCTTTACCTTAAAACCCCTTTTCTCCTTCTTTGTAGGGATTGTCGGCTCCCTCCTGGCGGCTATTTTTATCGGCGCCGTTACCGTGTATTTCTCTATTAAAATCCTGACCGTTATTACCAAAGATATTAATGAATGGGAGGAAATGAAACGGGGCAATGCGGCTGTGGGTATTGTTATCAGTATTACCGTCATCGTGGCGGGAATGTTTTTCGAATCCATCGTCAGTTATATTGTGATGCGGATATTCGATAAAATCTATGCAACATAAAATATAGTGAAGCCGATGCAGCGAAAATCCTCGCATATTAAAGCTGTCAGGGGTATGGCGCTGGTTTTCCTCTTGTGTGCGGCGCTTATCCAACTGGTAACCCAGGGTAGAAAAGAAAACGGGATTCTTACCTTTAATGGGTCTTTCCAGGTCGGGGGCGACCGGGAGGAAAATAATTACCTGAGAAAATATACCTGGGAGGACGCGGCGGGAAAAACCAGGGAAACGGTATTTCAAATACCGGAAGCGGCCCTTAATGATGAAATAAAAAAATTCGGGAGACCCCGCGCCATCACGCATCCCCTTTTTGCAGAGAGGCAGGGATTCAAAATCATCGACCGCAGGAACTACCTCAGGGGCCACGATATTCTTGAAAGCATTACTACTATTGTCGATTACCGGAAGATTTTCCAGCGCAATTTAAACTATTTTCACGGCTTAACCGGTGCGTTAATGACCTCGGCCGCGTTGTCCGAAGGCGATGACCTGGTGCATCATTTTCTTCATTTTGTGCAGCATATTTCCTATCGGCGCCCCCCTGATTATTACAAGGGGAAATTTATCAGTTCTTTTTTTGTCCCATTGGTGTGCCTTTACGAGCAATACGGAGATTGCGATTCCAAATCGCTTTTATTGGCGGAATTCCTGGCAACGTCTCCTAATACTGCATTAAAAACAGTGATGATTTTGATACGGGGGAGCGGGCTCGCGCATGCGCTGTTGGGGGTAAAGGGAACGCCGCTCCCGGGCATGACCGCCCTGTATTTCCAGGGAAAAGGATACTTTATCGTACTGGAAACCACCCGGACCGGGTGGGCGCCGGGTTTTATCGACCCGCGCGTCTGGGATGCACTAAAGTCCGGCTATTTCCAGTTTATCGAACTCGATTAATTTATCGCTCTTGCCAAATAGGTCGATTCTTTGTAAAATAGGGGGTGCTTTAGAAGGTTAAAAAATGACTGAAGAAATGAAACCGAAACGAAAAAAAATGAAACTATTTCTTATCGTTCTCCTGTGTGTGCTGGCGGCCCTCGGCCTCTTTGCCGCTTATTTTTTCCTCTCACTCCCCAACGTCGAATACCTAAAGGACCAGAACCCCCAAACCACGTCCGTCATCGAACAACGAAAACAAGAAACCCAACAAAAAGGGAAATCATTGAAAATCCGCCAAAAATGGGTCAGCCTAAATGCTATCCCGGAATTACTGAGAAACACGGTCAGGGTTTCCGAAGACGTGGATTTCTACTCCCACGACGGCATCGATTTTTACGAATTAAAAGAATCCATCAAACGCAACTTGAAAGAAGGTAAAAAGGCCCGCGGCGGCAGCACCATTACCCAACAACTGGCCAAAAACCTCTTCCTCTCTATGGAGAAATCCTATTACCGCAAACTGAAAGAAATGGTTATCGCCAAAAGAATGGAAAAATATCTTTCAAAAGATAGGATTTTCTCCATCTACTTGAATGTGATCGAATTGGGCAATGGGATTTTCGGCGTTGAAGCGGCGTCGGAATTTTTTTTCAATAAACCCGTGAGCCGTTTAACTCTAAGCGAAATCATCCGCCTGGCGGCGGTCATTCCCAAACCGCTGAAAGTCACCCCCCTGTCTAATTCCAATTATCTAAAATGGCGGGCCAACCTCCTGCTGGAACGGCTGGTCAAATATGGCTATATCTCCGAATCGGAATATCGATCGGCCAAAGAAGAATTTAAAAAATAGAAAATTTGCCGCCAGGTTTTTTTTCTTCGCGGTCCTTCGCGTTCTTCGCGGCTATTTCCATTATTTCGCAAATTTCCTGGCCAGGTCGTTGTCTATAACGTAAATACAAACTTCCCGGGCGCCCTTTTTATTATACTGGTATTTTTTCACCAGGTTGTCGATCAAAAAGGTAACATCCTCCCGGATCTTTGTATCATACGCTTTAAATGTCTCGGTATCGAAATCCTTGATGGCCCTGCGAAAATTCTCGTTCTTGAGAAAGGGGTCCAGGGCTTTTTCTTTCAGGTGAAAAATATATCGTTCCCTTAGATTGGCGTAAAGTTCCGTCCCTGTAACCGGTTTGCCCTCCACCATGATTTCCCGGGTCAGCGTATGGGAAGCATAGGTTTTTTGCGTATCCTGCCTGAAAGAGAGACGCGTGTTGATATTGACCTTTTCACCCAGTAGGCGCAGCTCGATGGTTTCGAAAAAATCCTCATCGATTTTCAATTTTTCCTTTGTATAGATAGAGGTAACCTCGATTCCCGGTTCAAAATTGACCGCATAGAGGTAGTCCTGGATATCGGCGGATATTTTTTCTTCATTAAAATAATATAGGGCCTCTTTTACTTCCTGCAAAATACTGTAATCATACATATGAAGCAGCGATTCCAGGAATCCACCCGGGATATGTCCCGTATACTCTTTATCGATCTTTTTAAAGAAAGTCGTCAGCATGGACATTGTAATCAAACGGTCCTCGCTGGCATAGGCGGTATGGAAATCATTGAATAATTTAATCGATTCCCGGCCGGAAAATCCATTGTCCCCTTCCTTTTCCGATTCCGCGATTACCTTTTTCCGTATGGCGGAAGTAAAATTTTTTACATCTTCCTCTTTCAGCCAGGTAGGAATATAACCCGTGTAAATTTCCATTTTTAACAACTGCAGGTTTTTGTCGCAATAGCCTTCGTATTTATCCGGGCTGCCGATCCACTCCAGTAAAGCCGGGGATTGTTCTTTTAACCGCGAAGAGATGATGATACGGGCAAAATTGTGCAGTACTTTGGGCAGGAAATTGGCGTCGATGTGTTTACCGAAAATATCCCGGTAAATCTTCACTTCCGTCCGCAGGTCCAGTACATAAGGAATTTCGATGTACTCGACGCGATCCTGGAACGACTGCAGCCCCCCTATATTTATTTTGTCTTCGGGGTTCATCAGCGCCAGGAAAAGCGAATTGACATTTTCCTCGATATGCTCCACTTTGTGAATCCCCTCGCTGATAATATTATGAAGCTCCAGCAACCGTTCGGTATTATGGGACTTGATGTCCATCAAGGCATAAATGCCGTTATTGGTCCTGGCATAGTTGGAATAAATGTAGCGGACGCGGTTGCTGTCTTTAAAAAGTCCATCCAACCGGAGTTGAAGCATATCATTGCCGACCACATTCCGCCGCTGCGGCTTATCCCCGGGATTAAACACACTGACGCCCTCTCCCAGGCGCCGGTTGAAATAATATTTTTGCGCATAAAGCATGGCATACACCTTCGCAGGGTTATCCAGTTTTTCCAACAGCGCTTTATAAATCGAACTGCAAACGGTGCAGGGGTTGTCCCGGAAAACCCATTCATATTCCTTTTCCGTAAACAACTCCCATTTAAATTGATCGTTTTTAAACAGGCTGTCGAAAAACGCCCGGCGTTGGGATTTGGGAATCATCAAAATAGGATTATCGTGACTGGGGCAGGGGATTTCCACGTATTCCCCGGTCTCCCGGATAAAAGAAGGCATGGGAGTATTTTTTTCTTGTTCCGCCGCATCCGCCGCATCCACCTCATCCTCTTCAAGGTTTTTCTTCCTGTAATTCCGGGTGATTTTGGCGTCTTTCAACGCCCCCAACGCTTCGCGATTCAAACGCCAGATGATTTCGTAGCGCGCGCCCGCATCGGTATTGGCGTAGGTTTCGAATTTACACAGCAGGTTATTGAGAAACGTGCTTTTACCGCAGCCGTGGGGACCTTTAAATATGTAAATCTTGTTTTGCTGGGCGCCCTGGCGCATGGTTTTTACCTTGTTCACTAACCGGTTGGCAAACAAACGGTCGGCAAAGAACGGGTGGTCGGTATCTTCCACCAGGAGTTTCTCGGAGTCGTAATCGACAAAACCGATGCTTTCGGGGTCCCCCGGGTATTCATCGACGCCTTCCCCCACATAATTCTTTATCATGTCGTGAAACACCTGGAATATATTGCGAATATTGACCCGCGGGTCCCGGGCCAGGTATTCCAGGAATTTTTTAAAGGGAACGGGTTTCTGCTGATCCGATGCGTCTACATTCCGGCCCAGGTTATCCATTGCTTTTTTTATATTCGTTAAATGTTCCATAATCTCACTCTCGTATTCCTGTTACAGGTTCTTCTTAGTGATTTTGCGATTTTCCATGGTATACAACACGCGCCGGAACTGGGGTTCCTTTTTGGCTTCTTCCTCTTCCCCGGCCGGCGTTAAGGGCTGGCCGAATAGGGGACTGCCGGATTTTTCCGGCGCGATCGATTCCGAGGTTTCCAGTTTTACCGGCTTTCCCCACAGGTATTCGACGCCCATCATGGCGTTGGGAATATAATCTTTATACAGCGGTTTCCCTTCAAAACGGTGGTTCAAATAGAGGGCGCCGTCGCCGCTGTTTTCCTCGCTCACTTCGATGGTGGGGGGATGGTACAGCGAATCCAGTATCATCCGGCGGTAATCTTCGACTTTCCGGCTTTTCACATAATATTCCCAGACCATGCGGTCGCGGTTCAAGCGTTTGCCCACGACAAACAATTGGTGCCGGTTGATAAATTCCTGGTCCAGGAAGGTATTGATGAAGAGGAAATCGCTGAAATTTTCGCGCACATGAAAAATAAAGGCTTTGCCTTTGCCTGTTTTTTGATCGAACTCTTTCCGGGCCCGTTCATCGGCGATGCGCTGGAATTGGTGGGACAGTTTTCCTTTATCCGCCAGTTCTTCGATGTATTCGAAGAGTCTCATACCCAGTGCATAGGGGTTGAGGCCCACCCGCGGCATGGTGGTGACGCCCGAATTGACCCGGGCGTATTCGACTTCGTGGCCCCGGATCCGTTCATCCGCCAGGAAAAGATGCTCATGCCAGTAACTGGCCCAACCTTCGTTCATGATCTTGGTGCGTATCTGCGGCTGGAAAAACAACGAGGTGCTGCGTACCACCTCCACGACGGATTTCATCCATTTGTTTTCTTCTTTATTGAGAAAGGCGGAATGTTCCAGTATGAATTGGATGACGTCCAGTTTGGCGGGTTTCTCTTCTTCCAGGTTCTTATTAAAGAGGGATTCGAATTCGGGGTGTTTTTGTTTGACTTCGGAGAAAAAAGCATCCTCGCCCCGTTCGCCGAACTCTTTCATCAGGCGGTTGTATTTTTCCACTTCTTTGACATAGTCATGGATAGGGACTTTCTTTACTGTTTGGAGAAAGATATCGAAATAGTAATCCAGGCGTTTTTGGGCTTTGCCGGTTGCCGAATCCCGCCTGTCCAATCGCGACAGGGTCCTGTAATAGCCCACCAGGTTATCGATGCCCCGGGCAAATTCGATGACGTAATCGACCCAACGTCCCTTTTCCGACCGCAGTTTGGCGATCAACCGTTTGTCCGAAAGCGCCTGGGCCGTGAAATCGTAATCCCAGGTATGGCTGAAATAAACGTTATCCTGGAAAAAATCGATATGCCCCAACACGTGATAGAAGATCATGACGTTGAGCCAGTCGGGGTTATTGTCGTTGTAAAAGGAGATGGCCGGTCGGGTATTGATGACTGTTTCATAGGGGTTGTGGGGATATAGTTCGTATTTTCCTTTTTCTTTGAGGACTTCCACGTCGTGGACCCAGAAGTCGTAGAGGGTGGGGATCATGACTTTGGGGGACAACTCCAGGAGGTCCCGGTTGGTCACGATATATTCCAGGGTTTCATCGACAAATTTCAGGCCGGACAACCGGGCCCGGCGTTTGCATTCCTCCATGATAGCCTTTGTATGTTGATCGATCAATTCCATTGTTTTTTCCTACTCATTCATCATTCATCATTCGTCATTCATCAGTCGGAAATTAGTTTCTTAATTCCTTCGATGATCCGCGTTTCGTCGGCGTCGTCTTGCATCGCGTCCATGCGGATATCCACGGGTCTTTTCAGCAAGAGGCCGGACAGTTTCATGTAGCGTTCCATATCGGTTTCCCTGGAGGCGGAAAAACTATTGCGGGCCACGGTGATACCCACGCGGTTGGTGTACTTCAGCATGCGCTCGATTTCAGGGACCGTGCTTTTGCCGTCGGTATCCCAGTCGTCGCCGTCGGTGCCGTGGAAGACATAGATATTGTAATCTTTTTGCAGGCCTTCCTTTTCCACGATTTCGTTTACCAGGTGGAAAGCGGAGGCGACTTTGGTGCCGCCGGCCACCCGGGAGTTGTAATAGGTATAGAAATCCGGCGCTTCTTTGGCCTCGGTGTCGTGGAGGATGAAACGGGTTTCTACCTGGCGGGCGTATTGATAGATCAGCCAACTGTAGATCAGCACATGCTGCCCCACCACCAGTTCCGTGGGTTTGCCCGACATGGAACCGGAATAATCCCTCATGAAGAAAACCATGGCCTGGGATTCGTAGTCTTTTTCCCTGGAGAGGATGCGGTAAATTTTGTCTTTGGGGGACACCAGGAAACCGGTGGTATCGATATTACCCACGTCCGGGATATTTCCCAGGTGGATATTGGTTTCGATGATTTTGCGCAGCGTGGCTTTTTTGTCCAGGAACTGGCCGAAACCGCGGTGGCGGTCGGTGAGGTCATAGGAATAGCGGGCCATGGCGCGTTTTTTGCCTTTGTCTTTGAGGTTGGGCAGTTGGAATTTTTCGGTGAGAATTTTACCCAGGTCATAGGCGGAGGATTCCATTTCATGAGTTTCACCGCCGCCTTCCCCGGCGCCGCCTTCGCCGGCTTCGCCGGGCTGGTGCACGGGTTGTTCGCCGATTACCTCGCCTTCTTCGCCCTGGCCCGTACCGCCGGATGATTCGCCTTCGCCGCTTTCCTCGTCGGCGGGCATGTGGTGGACGAACTTTTCTTCTTCGGTGGTGGGCACTACCACGATTTTGTCTTTACCGCCCCGGCCAGGTTTGATCAATTTACCGACCTTTATTTTCCGGGGGAACCCGTCCTTTTCTCTTTGTTTGTCCCGTTCCAGCAGTTCATCCAGCGAACGGATCCGCAGAGTATAGGCGCCGGCCGAATTATCCGGGAAATCTTGCAGCACGGCCAGGTCGTGGTAATCGTATATTCCTTTCATCTTTCTACTTCTCGTCTTCCTGGGTGCAGAAGTATTCGATGGTTTTTTGCGCGCAGGTCTTGCAGTAGTTGAGTTTGGTCAGCATGGTATCGATCATGCGGTCGTAGAGTTTCTGGTTTTCTTCGTTGGTGCGGTTGGCAAGGGCGCCGATCAGGCTGCCGGAACCGGCGATATCGGATTTCAATCGGACATCGGTCACGGCCTTTACCAGTTCCAGGTTATCCATGAAATCGTAGTTGGGATCGACGGAAATTTTCTGGCCGTAGATTTTGCGGATGGAAGTGCGGAAATTATCTCGCTGCTCGGTGGTTTTTAAACCCAGGCGTTCCTCCACGCTGTTGATATAGCGTTCATCGATCTTGATGGCTTTCAGTTCGCCGGTTTGCGGGTCTTTGTATTTCCACATTTTATCCGGGCCCAGGTTTTCCGCATCGACGCCGATAATCATATTGACGTAGTTCAGTACGTCCTTGCGAATGGCCAGGGGTTCATCCATGTAGGCGTTGAACATTTCGGTCATGATGCGTTCCCTGTAGAGACCCCGGGCATGTTTCAGGTCTTCCAGGTATTTGGCCCGGTCATTGGCGTCCGGTACGTAATCCAGCACCACCCGTTCCAGGGATTTGAACACATCCAGGGCGAACATACATTTGCCTTCGTTGGTATCCGAGCCTTCGATCAGCAGTTGGATGGCCCTGCCCAGGTTTCTCTGGCCCAGCCCTTTCTGGCCGAACCGTTTGGTGATATCCGGGTTCTGGCTGAGGGTATCGATCACTTCCGCCAGGGTTTTCAGGCTCTTTTCACCGGCCACTTCGCCGGCGGCCAGTTTCATGGTTTCCACCGGCGTTAATTTTTCCGACCTGGGGAGGCGGGACAGGATCGCTCCCACCGAGGCGGCGTAATTGAGGTTGGGGTCCTGGTGCAGTTCGGCTTTGGTGAAGGTGTATTTGGTTTCGCTGCCGATGGCGTAGTCGGTCAGGTATTCCTGCAGTTTGTAGTTGGTGTTGTGGGAGACGTAGGTAATGCGGCACCGGTCCACGATAGGGGCCTCTTCCCGTTCTTCCAGGAAACGGTTGAATTCGGAGTTGTTGCTGGTGGCGATGATGAGGGTATCGATGGGCCATTTGAAACCGTCGATTTCGATGACGCGGTTCTGGATGACGCCCAGGTAGACCTGGACCAGGTCTTTTTTATTTTTAAAGATTTCGTCGCTGAAGTGGATGCCGCCGCCGGCCACGCGGGCCAGGGCGCCCCGGCGCAAATCGAACCGGTAGGGGTTGGCGGTGTCCGTGATATGCAGGAGCCGTTGAATGGATTCTTCGCCCAGCAGGTCCACGGCGGACGAGGTGATTTTATCTTTGGCCGGGTATTTGCCGGTAATTGTTCCCATGCTTTCCATTAAGGGCACCGGGACCACTTCGATGAAGTTCAGGGCTTCTTCCACGCTGCCGTTGACATAGCCCATGATATCGTTCCAGATATATTCGCTGCAAGCGCCCATGGGCCGGTAATTATCGTATAACACTTCGATCTCTCGATCGGGGAACCCGATCTTGCCAAGGAGGGCTTTATTTTCATCGCGGTTGGCCGTGAGGTTCATGGCCAGGATCATGGGGTCTTCATAGGCCTGGGATTCGGCCGTGGTGATTTTGCCGTATTTGCCCAGTTGGTCAAGGAATTTGAAGCGGAAGGTAAATTTGCGGTTCGGGTCTTTGGAAAGGAAATGGCGGTACATGGTGCAAAGGTATTCGACGAAGAAAGTTTTGCCGTTTCCCGGTTCGCCCACCAGGACGAAAGCCATTTCTTTGGAAGAGCCGCCTTCGGCGGCGTCTTTGACATAGGAGACAAAGCTGTTGATTTCCTCGTACATGCCGATCATATGCTTTTTGGCGCTCCTGAAAATTTTGAAATCATAGATGGTTTTGCCGTTCACCACGACTTTCTCGATCTCGTCTTCCAGGATCATCCTGGTAACGCCCTGGAAAGCGTTTTCGAAACGTCTTTTGCCTTCTTTTACGGCGGTCAGGTGTTCTTGCAGTGAAAATGTGCGTTTGTTGTTATCGTTCATATTTCCTCCAGTGCTGGGAAAAAGTTCCGTTTCGACTGGTTATAATAAAACGGTAATTTGTAGTCCTGAAACTTTTTCCAGTCTTTAAATTACACATAAAAGTTTTTTTTGTCAAGTGTTTTGATTAATTTTTCCGGCGGGCCATGGAAATAGCCGCTAAGAACGCGAAGGGGCGCGAAGAAAAAAGAAGTTAAGAGGGTAAGAGGGTAAGAAGGTAAGAAAAAATAGGGAAGCGAAGAAGCGAGGAAGAGCGAAGGAAAAGATAGAATGATGAATGATGAATGATGAAGGATGAAGGATGAAGGGAAAATCACAAATTACAAACCACAAATTACAAACAAACCACAATAAGACAAAGAACAAAAAAACAAACAAAAAACGGGCGAACACGGAGGCGTCACGGTTCGCCCCTACGGAAATTCGTGATAATTCGTGTAATTCGTGGGCTGTTTTTTCTTCGTGTGTCTTCGCGTTCTTCGCGGCTAAACTTCTGTGGGGAAAGGGACAAACAAAAAAATACTGAATAATTGCCTAATTATCCATCATGAATCGGCGTCTCTTTTCCGAACTCTTTTCCGAACCTTTTTTTCCCTCAAATTTTGAGGATTTCAATTTTGGATGGGTTCCATGTGCCCAGTTGGTATTTTTTTTCAGCAATTCTTAAGTGGTCGGGAATCTCCAGTATCGGAAGATTTTCCATTCGGCGTTTTTCATTTATCACCTGGATTGCCGCGTATTCAGAGGTAACCGGGTCTTTGCCCATGATAATTCCTGCCCAATACCAGGGGACCCCCCTGCGGTATGTGCCCCTGAGACCGTCGCAAAGGTTAAGAATGGTCTTATTCTTGATACTGGGCCGGGCATTGACTTCGGCAAGAAAATCCGGGTCGCCATGGCATTTGGACATATCTTTGTTCATCAAACTGCCGATGTGATTTTTTAGAAATAAGCTGACCCCGAAATCGCTTTCTACGCATTTCAGCGAAGCCAGGTTGATTATTTTAGAAGCGGTATCGGTGATAATACGGGTCAGTTTTTCCTGGGGATGATAGCCGCCGCCGTCATCATTACCAAAACACCTGACCCCGGTTCCGGTCTTATTGATTTTGAAACCACCCTCTTCCAGGTCGGAGTTTGAACGTTCGTAAATGATGATTTGGTTGAGGGCAATGACGCTGTTCAGGCTCCGGCATAAGGCCTGGACCAGTTCCTGGTGGGGGCGGAGATCAAGGGTCCAGGTATTGCAATTGACTTTGACGGCGACCACATCGTTGGGTACTAAACCCAGGGCAGCCCAGGCGTGGGCGGAATCGGCGGCCCCGGTCAGCGCCAATAGGGTTTTATTGAACAGGGCGGCGACTTCCTCTTGATTGCACTGGTTGCGTTGGTTAATGGCTTTTGGGTCCTGGGCCAGGATAACTCTTGATTTTACAGGGGCTGCGCCGGCCAGGGCCCCTTTTAATAAAGAAAAAGTCCCGACTGCTGCTCCCAATGCTGCAATGGTTTGTGTACCGGATTTGATAAAAGCTCTCCTGGTTAGTTTTCTCGACATATTTTCCTCCTTTTTATAGGGTTTTATAAATCTCTTCGGCGAATTGGGTCAGCGTTTCTGTTAGTGTATCGTTGCTCAAGCCGAGGTATATTAAGTATTTTCCTTTGATAAAATAGATGAGGTAATCGGGTTCGTAGTGGTAGGTTTTGCAGGCGGCGCCGATATTCTTTTCGCTAAAGCCCGGCGGGCAGATGGCTTCGTCGGCGTAAGCGGCTTTGGCATTTTCCGCGGACCCCAGTTGGTAAATGTCAAGGGTGATTGTATCCTGGTTTTTGGGGTTTTCCTGGGCAGTGGTTGTCGTCTCTTTTTTGAGAATAATATGGGTAACGCTGTGGAAGCCATGTTTAATATAAACTTCGCCGCCGCCGTCGATATAGTCGTATATCGTGCCGTTTTTTTGGGGATGCCGGTAGGTCCCGTAATATTCCGGCGTTTGGGCATAAACAAAACCGTCCGGGATTTTCCCGGGAATAAATGGGTTGTTTTCATTTTGAGAGAAGGTGGTGAGGAAGGACAACATTAGGAGGCACCGGCAGAGGAAATACGCGGGGCCGCATTTTTTCTTTGTCAAGCGTTCATTTGTCATGTATTCTCCTGCCGACTATTTTATAAAAAATACTAAAAAAAGTCCAGCCCCCGACACCCCCAAAAACTTCTGATAATCAAAAGTTTTACGGGGTCCAGGGGCGGTTTTTCAAAAGAGCCCCTGGTGAGCGCCTTGCAAGTATTTGAATTTTTGGATAAAATAAGCCATGCTTAAAAACAAAAATCCTTTACGTCGTGAACAGATCGAATTATTGCCGAAAGTAGAGCTTCATGTGCACCTGGACTGCTGTTTGAGTTTCGGTGTCGTATCGCGGCTTAAACCCGGTATCACCCGCGAAGAATACGCCGGCGCTTTTGTTGGCCGTCCCAAATACAATAACCTGGCGGATTTCCTTAAAATAATCGACCACAGCCTGGAACTGATGCAAACAAAAGATAGTCTTGGCTTAGTCGCCGAAGACCTCTTCCAACAGTTTAAAAAAGACAATGTTATTTATGCGGAAATTCGTTTCGCGCCTTTTTTACACCTGCGACAGGGTTTGTCTCCGGCAGACGTGGTCGGGACCGTGGAGGAATCGGTTTCCCGGTGTGTGAAAGAGACGGGCATCGAAGCGCGGATTATTTTATGCACCTTGCGCCATTATACCAAAGAGCAGAGTATGACCACAGTTAAATTAGCAGGGCAATTTAGCGGTACACGGGTGGCAGCGTTGGACCTCAGCGCGGATGAAGCGGGCTTCCCTATAGACGCCCACATTGCCGCCTTCCAATATGCCCGGGAGAAAGGCATTTATTGTACTGCCCATGCCGGTGAAGCAAAAGGACCGGGAAGTATACGGGAAACGCTTGAATATTTCAAACCTTCCCGCATCGGTCACGGCGTCCGTTGTATCGAAGACCCGCTTTTGATGGATGAATTAAAAAGGAAAAAAATCCACCTGGAAGTCTGCCCATCGTGTAATGTCCGGATCGGTATTTTTAATACTTATGCCGATCATCCCATCGACCGTTTATTTAACCGCGGGATTTCGGTGGGCATCAATACCGATGGCCGCACCATTACCGACATTTCCCTGTCCGATGAATATGAGCGGTTACAACAGACTTTCGGATGGGGGTTGGAGCATTTTCGCACCTGTAACCAAAACGCCCTACAGGCAGCCTTTTTACCGGGTGAAACAAAGGCTGCCCTGCAAGAGAAATTAAAATGATCGAAAGGGTGAGAAAGTAAGAAAATATTGGGGTTGATTTTTTCCTGGGATTCGGTTATACTGATATCTTAAAGAAGTTCCGGAAACATCACGGCAAATCAATATGCATGATAGAGTCAAAAAGTCTATAAACCATTCAATTAAAGGAGAATATAACATGAAATCAAGGCAAATCGTCAAAAAACTTCAGGTCAACAAAACAACCATTTCCAATCTTACCAATGAGCAACTGGATGAAGCTCGTGGTGGGAATACAATTTGGTTGACCATTAATTGCTCGGAGAATGATTATTCCTGCGAAGCGTGTTCGGATGCAACCCAGTGTCTCTACATGCAATAGAGAGTAGAGACTGTTTTGGAAAGTTGGGGACGGTGGTACAGACCGTCCCCTTTTCTATCCTAATTTAGCGTTTCCATGTGCAGTTCCCATTCTTCCTTATCGGCATTATCTACCAGGTAATAATAGCTGTTTTCATGAAAGGTAAACATTGTTTCATGGTTGAGTTTGATTTTGTCGCTGCTTGCCGTAGGGAGTAAAACCCGGTTCAACTGCTTCCCATGGAAATCAAAAACAAAGAATTCCGAACGATTATCTTGCTGTTTATAGGTTTGTACATAAACCCTGCCGCTGTTTGTTACCACTAGCTCTCGAATGGCCGGTAGATAATCGGGGAAATAGAGCCGCTGGAAGACTTCCGGGGGCATGTTACTAAACCTGGCGGTTTTGAACCAGTCCAGGAGTTCATTTTTAAAGGAACCGGTTAATTCCACCCGGTCATACTGTGTTTGAATGGAAGGCATTGGATTGCCGGACTTATCGAATACCTTAATCTGGAAATCTTGTTGATTACCCCCGGTTACGAAAAGGGTATCCCCTGCGCAATGCAAGTAAATGTAGGGCGTGGGGATAACAATTTTCCCGCTAGGGGACATCGCATTTCTATCAAGCGATACCAGGGTTTTTATGGGCTTTAATTGAGCGTCGCAGAGAACAACGTCTAGTTTAAGCACACCGCCGCCGTCCAAATTTACTTTTACAACCGCAAAACCCTCACCTATTGGCGCAATTTGCATACAGAGGAAGGGCAAGGTTTTCTCTTTGATCATTTTACCTTCTTTGTTATAATAGACCATTTTGGTCTGGGAATTAAGGAATATATCTCCATTAACCAGGCGGAGGTTCAGGGGTATTTCTTCATTCGGAAGCAGCTCTGAGGGACCCTCGCCCCTTTTTCCGAATTTGGTAATCAACCGGTAATCCTGCAGTGAATACACATAGACCTCCACACCATCCAGGATATATAGCTCATTTCCCTGGATGACCATAACCAGGGGTTTCTTCAGTTCCGGTAAAACCGCCAGTTTTTTCCCACACACGAATGAAACCAACACCACCAATATTAACAGCAGCATCACAAAAATTTTTTTACTCATTTAATCCTCCTTTGTCCAAAATCTTTGACATTACGCTCATTTAAGGAATCCGTCGGAATTGCCGGTTGCGGTTTCCGAAGGAAGCCGGTATGGGTATAATATAAACAGTCGTGGGTTTCAATGGTACAATACTCCTATTTTATAAAAATAGGACATTTGTACTACTGGAAAGTGGTGGGCCGTCACAGCAGGAATATCCTGTTGGCAACCTCGCGGGCGCTTGCATGGATTTACTTTTTGTAAGAAAAATGTTATAACCATCCAATGAGCATCCGGTTCATTCTGACTTATTTTATGGTTTTCTGCCTGGGTTTATTGAACATCCTCATCTGCGCCAGGATGGCTAAAACGTACCGTTTAAAATATCTTACTTACTATCTTTATTTTCTCATTACCTTCAATATTACTGCGTTATATGGCGATGTCCCGGAAAATTCCGGGTTGTTCATGGGTAGTAATTCCCTGCTAATCATAAAAATAGGGGGAATATTGTCCGCTCTCCTGGGAACCCCCATGATCTTAACCGCTATTTACATGTTTACTTTTTTGATAACCGGGTTGCTGGAGCAAAAAATACCGCGGTCCCTTAAAATCGGACACTTTATCTTTTCCGGTGTCGTGTTCATGGGCTATATTCTCATGACCGCCAATTACTTTGAAACCGGTGATGATAAATTCTTGATGATATTTCTTGGTTATTCAATGAAAGTATTTATAATTATTTTTTTATCGATCCTTATTTATTTGTTTACTCAAACCGGGGATATATCGGATTTGGACAGGCGTAAATCCTTGAGGATTTTTGGGGGCCTCCATACCGCTATATTCCTTTATATTTCCGCTTTCAATCTTGGGATAAAACCGTTTTCTTTCCTACCGCAAACCCTGTTTATATTTATTATATTTTCCCTGCATCTTTTACCCCTTCTCTATTGGAAACAGTTTTTAAAACGACGCCAGACAGAATTTATACCTCCCCCTCTTCTTTCGCAGTACAACATTTCCAAACGCGAAGCCGAAATCATCCGGCTGCTTTTGAAGGGGAAAAACAATAAAGAGATTGAAGATGAGCTTTTTATCTCAATCAATACGGTCAGGAATCATGTTTATAATATATATCAGAAGTTAGGAGTTAAAAACAGGGTGGAACTGGTCAATTTTATCCGCAATTCTACTGGAAGCATCTCTTAAATTTTTTCTTGTCTCCCATGAAAATAGCCACAAAGGCACGAAGGCACAAAGGTACACCAAGAGGTTTATTATTAAAAAAATCCTTGGTGCCTTGGTGTCTTGGTGGCAAAAGTTTTCATGTTTCGGGCGCTTGATTTTTTAAGGATTTTTCTATAATATAAAGCCCACAAGGAGTAACAATGAAACGTAAAATGCTGCAATTCTCACCGGAACGGTCGGGATACCTGGATAAGATCATCCTGGCCTGTGGTTTCCCGACTGAGAAAAAGAAAATGTTCGGGCATGAGGTTCATTTTTTAAACGGGTATATGTTTACCGGCGCCAATGTGGATGGCATTTTTGTAAATATCGGCGCTGAAGCTAAAAAAGTCGCCCTTGAAACCGAACCCGGCGCAGCGCCTTTCATTCCTGTCGAAGGTATGACCATGAAAGATTACCTGCTGCTGAAAGAGCCGGTGGTTTCCAACCCGGATTCGCTGAAAAAATGGTTAGACCAGGGAAGCCAGTACTTACTTTCCCTTCCGCCCAAAGTGAAGAAAAAGAAAAAATGGCCACAAAGCCGCGAAGAAAAAATTTGACTAAATTTATTTCTTGTGCTAGACTTTTGCCGTTCTTACGTATTGGATAACCAATGAAAGAAAAAAAATTACAAAAGGAGAAAAGCATGAAAAAACAAGTTATCACCCACAAGATCGTTTTGAACAAAGAGACACTTTCCAACCTCAATCCCGAGGAAATGCAGAAATCCCTTGGCGGCATGACTTATACCTGCCCCGGGTTGAATTGTCCTTCCATACCGGCGGACTGCAGCTAACACAGGGAGTTCGGGGGGCCGCTTTTACATCAAGCGCCCCCCAGTTTCTCGATTAAACAACTTATAAACAATTATTGGCACAGAGTTTTAAAACTTCAGTGATTTTAATGATTACATTAAGAACGTGAAATCGTTACGGCGATTTCTCCCATAACCCTGAAGTATAGTTCAAAATAGTATTCCACCGACGCAAGGGCTAATCTTGCTACTTCTCCCCATTGGTCAAGGTTGGGCAGACTGGGCGCCAGGTAGTCCGCCAGGGTGATACCGTCAGTGTGATGTTCCAATGGGAATTTTACTTCTGCCAATTTTTGCCGGATTTCCAGCAATCTCTTATGCAATTGTTCGTTGACATTACGAATCGACCTTATGTATTGATTTTGCTGATGGAATGTTTCATAAACTTCTAATAAACGCCACTGCAATTGCGCCGTATCGGATAAAAAGAGGATAGAGGGGTATACATTTTTCATATTTTGTAATAAATCCAGGAGAAGGTTAACTTGCTTCATTAATTCAGGGGACGTTGCCTGCAATTGCTGCAATGCCAATTGTACCCGGTGATTGTTTAATTGGTTCAAGTGCTCGAAAAAATTTAACTGTTGGGAAATCGTTTCCTGGTATGTCAATCTCAACTGGGTTAATTCTTCCGGCTTATCGGTTTCCAGTTCCAGTTTTTCCTTTTTAACTTTGATCTCAGCTTCCTGCAAGTGCAGGGCAAAGTTCACATTTAATTGTTTGGTTTCGATAGCATTTATTTTTTCCCGTTGCTTATCAGCCTCATTTTTTTGTGCGGTCAACTGCTGCGTCGATTCATCAAGAGAATACTTCAGCAAAGGGGCATTGAAATCAAAAAAAAGCAGTCGCCCCGTATGTAAATAGGGAGCGAAATACTCTTCCATTGTTTTTTTAATATGTTCCTGGGCGTGGATGTCTTCCAGGTACAGCTCGAAATTGACCATTTTTTCTTTTAAAATGCGTTCACCAATCCGGAGGTCCCGGAAGAATCGGAGGCTGATTTCCTTGTTTAGCTCATCGAAATTATCGATTAGCAGCCGATTGTGGGCATCGAAATCGAGAATGCCTTGACTGCCGATTTTCTGTGCTTCCCTGATACGATCTTTGTTGGAGGGGTGAGTTGAAAAGCGGTGGTTTTTTGTTTCCAGTGAATCCTGCTGCAGTTTGAGCAATTCTGTGTTTACAAAATTGTTGCTGAGGTGGTTGATTAATTTGGGATAATTGTCTACCAGTTTTCCTTTTTCCAGCATGGTATAGATATTATTTACAGCAACCGCGCTGGCGGATGACAGTTCTTCAAGACGAAAAGTGCTTTCTTGAAATCCTTTGTACCCCACCAGCAACGTCTCGTATTTGTCCGCATCATACTCCATCTGGCGCATCACAAAGTAACTGACTATGTATCCGATCAGCATCAACAAATAAAGTATCCGGCGGGCGATCCAGACAAAAAATTTAGCGATATACAACAGGATACGGATACGGATGTCTGAATTCCTGGCCGAATCATCCAATTGCACATCCCATTGGTCTTTAAGGAACACCACACGGTACAACCAGAAATTCACTCGCTGGGTGATGGATATCAATTTCATGGCGATGGATTGGCTGAAGTGGCCGAATTCGTGGGCCAGTATCCCCAGCAGTTGCTTTAAGGTTAGTCCTTCCAGCAGCGGCGTTCCGATGGTCAGGTTGACCCGGTTCAAAAAGAAGCCGGCAAAACCTCGTTGAATGCTTGCCGAAGCGTTCACCTCATAATCGATAAAAATTTTATAAGGCCGTTTGGCGCCGATGAAATCGCATAACATATAAATAACTTTATATAGGGTGGGTTGAGATTTTTTATCCAGTTCAGAAGGGTTATATTCTTCATCCCGTGGTGCGATTAGAGGTTTTACCAGGAAAAAAACCAGGATGCCTCCCACGATAAGAGGTCCCAGGTAAATAAATAATTTTCCTTTTGAGGAACCCGATCCCTGAAAAATTGTGTAATTGGTGGTGGCATGCCAGAATATGGCGTAGATACCGGATGCTACGATGCCAAGGTAAATCACCGGCAGCAGTACCATTACGATGGTAACAAAAAACAATGAAACAGTGTAGAGCGGAGATTTTCCTTTCATCTTAAATTTCCCGGAGAATGTTTCTTGCAGCTTACTAAATAATTCTTCCCGCGTCATTTCGTCTTTCATAGTGACCTCCTTAATAAAGAAAACAATATTATATCACCTGCAATGAAGTAATTCAATGTTTTGTATGTTTTGTGATCCTGACGTGCTCTCTGCAGCCAAAATTTTAATTGGTTCCCGCTCGTCCGGGTTATAAGTTTCCCGGTACACAATCGCCAATCGTCACCTGGTCCGGTGGTAGTGTTGTAAGAATTCCGCTGGCCCGGGTAATTTTCAATTGCCAGATGGGGGGGCCTGGGGGGAAAGAAAATAGGAAGCGAGGAAGTGGGGAAGCGAAGAAGAGCGGAAGAAAAGATAGAATGATGAATGATGAAGGAAAAGCTATGAAATCTGAGGATTTTTTTTCGCGTTTTTAGCGTGTTTCGCGGGCGTTTGTTTTTGTTTTGAATTTTGAACCTTTGAAATTGCGGTTTGCCCTTTGGGCTTTCGAGCTTTCTTAATTACCGAGATCACATGGGTTATTTTTCTATCACTTTCCACCAGCCGGATTTTCTTCCTCCCTTCCGTTTTAATTGGCCTGTTTCTTTTAAAGAGTGAAGTTGTTTTTCAATAGCACGGGTAGAAATTCCCAGTCGCTTTGAAATTTCTTTTATCGTGAGACCGGATTCTTTTTTCAGCAGGGTGATGATATTTATCGCCCCATTTTCCGGCCCTTTTTCTTGTATGGGCTTTCCAGGTAGAAAAGCCGGGTGAATAGGAAATTCCACTACAAAATAAGTCCTTTCATCATCGGTTAGAAACCGGGGCAGCGGTGAGCCATTGGCTTCGATATTCCTGAGTATCTTTGGAATTCCTGTTCCTCTTCCTTCGGTTAGGTCCAACTCTTTTAGGAATTCACCAATTCTACGGTTTCGATAGCGCCGGGCAATGAAGCGGAATTGTTTGATATCTTCCTTGCCGATAGAGCGGTCCGGCCCCGGGAAACTAGTCACCGTAATGGCATCAGGCAAAATACGTACCTCCACCGGTTCCCTGATTTCATAGGACCGGTGATATATGGCATTACAGAGCGTTTCTTCGACAGCGGCATAGGGATAGTTAAAACAGCGGGTTGCTTCAGGGCGGTCGGGATGTTTGATAACCTTTTCCTGGATGAAAATACTATTAATATAAGAAAGCGCCTCTGCCAGCATGCGATTAAGCGGACCTTTGAAAATCTTTTCCGTAAAACTGTCTGCCCCGGGTCCTTCAGGGAAATGGACCACATCTATCTGGGTCTGTGGAAAAAAACGGTCGGGCTGCTCATTGAAAAACATCAAACCTACATTTTTAGGGCGCACCGCTTCATCCGGTCCATCTACAATATTCATCTGCCGGCTGAGTTGAACAAAATCCATTGCCGACGATGTTTCATAAAGGTCGCTTCCTACCTGGCGCAGATATGTGCGTATCAGTCCCAGGTCAAGGTCTTTGGGGGTAGTGCTTTGATGCATGCGGTCGTCGAAAGGGATTTTTGCCGTCAGCCCTACCAGTTCCATTTCATCCTGGTGTCCGGCGCGAACGGTTAAGGACCCTTTCCGAATATAATAAGCGTATTCCCGGTTTTCTTTTGCCAGTGAGACCGGGGCTTTATAGGGACGGCTCTGCCCGCCTGCCGCCCACAACACAAGAATATGTTGGCCGTTGATTTCATAAGGTGAGATTACCGGGTGGTAATAGGGAATGATACGGTGGCCCAACTCAATAATTTCTTTTTGTATTGGGTCCAACCGGCTTTTTGGCAGGCCCACGGGCGGTAGAATAGGGCGTCCGTTATCTTCTTTTATGCCGATAACCAGGTACCCGCCCCCCAGGTTATGGAAATCATTGGCAAAAGCGCACAAAGTACGGATGACCTCTTGTGGGTTCCACCCGGCTTTGAATTCCAGGCGTTCCCATTCCACGGAGCGCCCGCTCAGGATTTCATTGATATTGATCGGCAGCGTCATTCTTTCACCTTTTTTATTGTACAAGTTTAGGAGATAATTGTCAATGAGATCAGAACGTTCCTGAACGTTCCGGGGCAAACCCCGCGGCTTATTTTGGAATAATTGCCTAATTACCCATCATGAATCGGCGTCTCTTTTCCGAACTCTTTTCCGAACCTTACCCGTTTTTGTTTTTTACTGCAAGAAACACCTCAAAACTTTTTCTTATCAGTATTTTTCAGACATTCCTCAATTTCTTTTCCGAACTCTTTTCCGAACCTGTTTCCCCGACATCGCCGGGATATTTGGTCAGTGGTCAGTGGTGTGATTTAGAATGATGAATGATGAATGATGAATGATGAATGATGAATGATGAAGGAAAACTGGAAGAGCTGGAAAAGATGGAAGGTGAGAAGGTAAGAAGGTACGAAGGTGAGAAAAGGAAAAGATAGAATGATGAATGATGAATGATGAAGGAAAAGCTATGAAATCTGCGGATTTTTTTTCGCGTTTTTAGCGTGTTTCGCGGGCGTTTGTTTTTGTTTTGAATTTTGAACCTTTGTATTTTGGATTTGTTTCGGATTTCGAATTTCGGATTTCGTGCTTTCTTTAAATCTGTGTGAATCAGTGTAATCTGTGGACGTATGCTTTTCTTCGCGGCTATTTACCTGGTTCGCAATCGCCAATCGTTACTTGATCCGATGGTGGCACGGAAAGAAGGTTGTTGGGCCGGGTAATTTTCAATTGCCATATAGGTGGGCCTGGGGGGATTTCCAGGAAAGTGCGGTCGCCATCTCCGGCGTGGGTGACGGTCAAATTTCCCTGGGAAAAGAACTTAAAATCCACCCAGGAAGGCATGTCGATCAAACAGTCCTTTTCTAAATTACCGGGGCCGCTGACAATGGAAATGTGGAGGTAATCGCCTTCACCGGAAGTTTTTAACGGAAGGGTAATGGAACTGTTGTGGCTGATCATATACGCGCTGCGATTGGAATGATGGTAGACATTCAGGTCGCGTTTTTCGGTGGTCAATTTGTTATTGACAGTAATCTCTATTTCCGACATGGGGCCTCCTTGTTTTGCTTTTGTTACGGGACTACATATCGCGGCAAGCCGCGTTGTAAGTTGTTGGTAGGGAACAGGCACCGCCTGTTCCTTCAAATGCCGTGATGGAATAGACAATGCCATTTTCTTCGTATATCCGTTGGAACAGGCAATGCCTGTTCCCTACAATTTTGGGTAGGAAAGAGGACAGAGAAGAAAAAATCCACATAAACTAAGCAATCGAGTCATTTGTCGATCGCTTATTCTGGCAAACACAATTGTAGCAACTGAGTCACTTGACTTGTGAGGCCTTTTGCCCTCAATATCGCTTTTATTTTGCTTATATCCCCGGTTCTTGGGGTAGCGCTGGCGTATTCCGTCTGCAAGGGGAAATAAAGTTTTACATCTTTTTTCTCAAACTCGTTACCGGACAAATAAAAAGTAAGAATACCATCTGTTCCTACATTACTGTCCTCTCCTACATCAACACAAACATTACAACCTTCAATTCTAAGATTATCGATATATATAGCCATTATAAACCTCCTTTACTATAGTTATTCTTCGAAATAGGCACCCGAACCTTTAAATATCTTTAAAAGATCACCAAAATCTCTGAAATTAAGGGAAATACCGAAAGTCCAGTCAGATTTATATTCCCCTGCTTCCTTTATCAAGGTTTGCCCGGCAGTTCCTCTGAATAATTTGTTAATACGGTAGGAAAAACCAATAAAATAGGCAGACCCCTGTTGCTCATCATTTAGTTTCTTTAAGCTGATTCCCAGAGTGAGTGAAAAGCACTCTAAAAAACCTCTTGGGTCCCGATTCAAATCAACTGCCTTAAGATATGGATTTATCAAAAAAAAAGTTCCTATCATTCCTTTCTCTTTTCTGGCAACATAGAGAGCTGCAACATCAAAACCAGCATAACGTTCAAGATCTGAGGTTTCCGCAGAGGTCATAAACTGCTGCGCATAAGTTATAGACTCTCCTTTTAAGACATCTTTTGTAGCAGTATTGGTGATTTCTTCAATTTGTTTATCATATTCTGTTCGGCTTTCCTTTATTTCCTTTATTTTGTCCATCACAAGGTTAATATGATCATTGATGTTCTTTTTCGTAACGTTGTTTTCTTCAAATTTTATTTCTTTCAATACGTTGTCATTTATATTATTAACAATACCAATGAGCGCGTTTTTTGCTGCTTCAATGTCTGTGGTTCCCAGGACTTTAACAAAATTTTCCGGATCATCAATAAAATTTTTTATTTTCGCCAAATCATCTTTTTTGCTTTGCAAGCTTTCAACGATTTTATCAGCCAAAAGAGTATCTTTCAAATAATTGATATAGCCTTCCTTGTTGTTGTTTTTTACTTCGATACCCCCTTTCAGATTTAATACCTTCAATAACTTTTCAGTATCCAGGGATATTATCCTGGTAATTACAATTTCTTTCAGTGTTTTATTATCAACGTTTCTATATTCATTATAAGTAGTGGGTATCAATTCCTTCAAAGTTTTTTCGATCAATTTTTTTAGCGCCTCTGCCGATAATTTATCAAAATTCTGAAACACTTGATCTGCCATTTGGGCAATTGAGTTTTTCAATTCTTTAGCAAATTGATCTTTTGATTCCTCTGGAATAGGGTAGTTCAAATAAAAATGGAAAGCAACACTTTCCCCAGGTGGAAAAGGCCCCACTTGGGCTTCCCAATGGCTGTTTTGCACTTCGGCTTTGATTTTCTTCACTTTGGAGTTTACGGCCCAACTAATCCATAATTCAATTGCTCCTGCTTTCAATGTTCCAGATAACAAGACTGTTTTTCCAAAAGGTATAATCAACTCTTTGTCTGTTTCTTTTGCTGGTTCTCCACTTACTGGATCAATGGGTTTAAACTCTGAATTGAACTCAATTGATGGGAGTGTCATACTGACCTTTGCATTCAAATTTCCCCCACATAACATTAGAAATAAAATGAGTGATACAAGGTAAATTACTTTCTGAATATCATTCATCCGGTCCTCCTTATTTTAATAGATATATATTATCCTCAAAAGTTTTCCTGGGTAAACTTTCAAAACCCGTACTTTCTAAACCGTCTTCCAGAACATTTCTATCGAAAGGTTAAGTAGTACTCCCAATTAAATTCATCAGAATCGGGAGAGAATATCCTCACATATGCCGCGATTGGTTTCCTCCCATCAAATCCAAACACAACTGGTTTATTTGATCTTAGATTATTGGTTTTTTCAAATCTAATCAATTGCCCATTTATCATCATTTTCGAATTTTGTGATATAGGTGGTGAAAACCTATTTCTAAATCCATCAGAATCTATTCCCGATGTTGGTTGCCAAAGGACACGCGTCTCCCATGAATTTTTTGTTGATTGTTTTGCCACAGCATGCCACTTAAATCCAAAATCATCATCCATCTTTGATAATACAGATGCCTCATGATGGAGATTAAGAAAATCACATATTTTCTTTGTTTCAAATGCCTTTTGATCGCTCTTATCTCCATTAAATTTTGGATCTTGAGGTCTTGCCCATCCTTCATTTCTTCTTAAAAATACTGGGGCATACGGTGATATCTCTTCTGGATATATTGGAATAATCTCCACACCCAGGTATGTAACTTCTGGGTCACTGCTTGTTTTATGATTTACAATAAACCAGTATTGACTTTGTCTTCTTAGTGTGTATGCTCCATCACTTGGCAGAATATGAAATAGGATAGCCCCTTCTGCTTCTTCTCTTGTCATTGCATTGGGAATAAATGCCACTGTTCCCGGAGACCTACTGTAAAACAGCCCAACACCCCTCACAGGTTCATAATTTTCACCATAAATCAAGCTGAGGAAAAGTAAACTAGCACAAAAGACTCCCACTATTTTACTAAGGCTGCACATTGTTCTGACTCCCTTTTGCTTGATAGCTAAATAGAGGCACAGTAATCGTCCATAATATCAGCACAACCGCTCCATACACCTGTAAATACCATGGATACTGTAAAAATGGACCTCCAATGCTAAATATCCATACCACGAAAGAAATCATTGTAACAACTATTTGAAGTACCTTTCTAACCTTAAAAACGTACCAAAGATGGAATGGGATTAAGATAAACAGAAAGACGCATACCCATGTTAGAACTTTATTTTGTATTGCTGGCTGGGTAGAAACAATCCCTTCAATAGCAAGATAGGCAGCAACAATTTCTGATGGTATTAACTTAAGTAGCCTTGCAATGTATTCCGTTGTTTCCTTTATCTCTCGAGCCATTTTAGTCCTCCTCGCCTTGTAAGGCTTTATAGTTAAAATGAGAAAATCGTGACCTTCGAGTGGCCTGTTCCCTCTTTTTGTTTTTTGAAAAGTATTTGTAAATCATAATAATCCTCCTTTACTCTTCTGTTGTATTCTCCAAAGTTTTCCTGGGATAAACTTTCAAAACCCTTACGCACGCCTACACACTATACACTCATCAATAAACCCTTTCCATCTCTCCTCGCTTTATACAAATCCCTCCAATTAACTGATCCTGTATTCCTCAAAGTTTTCCCGGGCAAACTTTCAAAACCCTTACATGCCATAAACCACACGCTAACTCATCCGCGATCGCTGATCGCCTTAAAGCCTTCCGCCTTCCTGGCGATCTACCATTATTATAGTATAAAAATTTCCCCGGGGTGAGTAATTTCGTTGCAAAATGACGGGTAAAATCGTTGCACAAAAAACATATGCATAGAACAAATGATGCAGTATGAGTAATTTTGATGCAAATAAGGTAGCCGCCAAGAACGCGAAGAACCGCGAATTAGGGCCACGGACAAAACGGCAACACGGACGGACACTGACTAAAGTAATTGATAAAACATGGATGAACTACCCACAAAACACACGGAAAGACACAGAAAAACCTTGGTGTACCTTGGTGTCTTGGTGCCTTGGTGGCAAAGTTTTCAGCCGCGAAGAACGCGAAGACTCACGAAGAAAAAGAAGTTAAGAAGGTAATTGGGTAAGAAGGTATGAAAAAACAGGGATGCGAAAAAGTTTGGAAAAGAGCAGGCTGGGAAAAAACGTGGAAAGATGATTGCAAATTTTTTTGTTCTATGTTATAAATCGCGTATGATAAAAAAAAATGGCTTTCGTATAATGGTAGTTGAGAAATACAATACCAATTCCGGAGAATAACTCAATGCTAGAACTATCTGATCAAGATAACAAGCATCAAGAAGCTGGTGAAGAACAACTAGCGGCGCTGATAAAGCAGGCTGGCGAAGAGGCCCGCGTACGCAAACGCGAAGCCCTGGATCGACATTTCAAAATGCTTCAAACTGTAATCGCCGAGGGTTTGTCCCGCCGGAAAGATTCTATATATAAATGAAAGACAAACCGCGACTTATCGTTGTGGCTGGACCAAACGGTTCCGGCAAAACAACAATCACTGAAAAACTCTTGCGGCATGAATGGATGGGAGTCTGTGTATATATCAATCCCGATGTCATTGCTGAACAAGAGTTTGGCGGCTGGAATTCACAGGAAGCCTTTATTAAGGCCGCCAACCGCGCTAAGGAAATGCGGGAAAAATGCCTGAACAACTTAACAAGCATGGCATTCGAAACCGTGTTTTCAACCCCGGAAAAGGTGGATTTTGTCATGCGAGCCCAGGCCGCCGGTTTCTTTATTCGCTTGTTCTTCGTTTGCACAAACGATCCGTCGATCAATGCCCAGCGTGTTGCCTTGCGTTTTATGGAAGGTGGGCATGATGTCCCGATACCAAAAATCATCAACCGCTATTACCGATCTATCGCGAACTGCGTTGAAATAATGGCAAAGATTGATCGCGTCTATTTTTACGATAACTCGGAAACAGATACTGACCCATCCCTGGTATTCAGGGTATCAGATGGCAAAATTGCCAGGATTTATAGAGAAATGGTCCCCTGGGCAAAAAATATTGCCGATTTATTTCCAGGCTCTTGATTTTGAAAAAACTGAACCCCGTCCCTGTAATCAGATGTATGGAAAAAATGATGCGGCATGGGTAATTTTGATGCAAATAGGGTAGCCGCTAAGAACGCGAAGAACCGCGAAGTAGGGCCACGGACAAAACGGCAACACGGACGGACACTGACTAAAGTAATTGATAAAACAAGTATGAACTGCCCACAAAACACACGGAAAGACACAGAAAAACCTTGGTGTACCTTGGTGTCTTGGTGCCTTGGTGGCCAAAAGCAAGCCCACGAATTACACGAATTTTCACGAATTTCCGTAGGGGCGAACCGCAGTGTCTCCGTGTTCGCCCGTTTATTGGCCGGGGCCTCTGGCCCTCCTTGCTTTTTTCTTCTCTTCCTCGCTCCTGCGTTTCCTTTTCTCACCTTCTCACCTTCTTACCTTCGCACCTTCTATCTTTTTCCGCTCTTCCTCGCTTCCGCGCTTCCAGTTTTTCTTCATCATTCATCATTCTATCTTTTCCTCCGCTCTTCCTCGCTTTCATTTCACTTGTCCGTGTGTCGTCGCGACGCATGTGTTCGTCGCGTACCTGTGGCTCTTCTTTTAATTCTCTCTAATTTGTGTCATTCGTGGGCCTGTTTTGATTTGCGCCGGATTTATGATCTAATCTATCCACAAAAGGAGATTCCCCATCTGTATAAGGGGATTCCCCATCTGTATAAGGAAATGCCCCATCTGTATAAGGAGATGCCCTATCTGTAAAAGGACAAGAGCAATCTGCAAAAGGAGGATAGTAATCTATAAAAACATTATTGCGATGCGTAAAAGGAGGATTTAACCCAATATAAGCACAATTTAACCCCACATAATCATGATTCAACCCAATAGAATCATCATTCCACCCAATAGAATCATAATTCAACCCAATAGAAGGAGAGTCCTACCTAATATAGGCGCATTCCCACCCCATATAATGATAATTGTACAAAACCTTTTCTCATCTTTTTGCGTATCACCGAATTCAGACTAATTTTAGGAGGTAAAAACCATGAACGTTTTAGAAAGAAGAAAATCAGTAAAAGCAATCAGCGGTAAATTCAAATATGTACGGGAAATGCTGAGGATATCGCCCAATTCCATGGCCGCACGGATGGGAGTTTCCCGCTCCAGTTACGATAAGTACGAATACGGGGGCTCTTTCCCCAGCACACTGGGTTTAAAAGTCCTGGCCCTTGATTTCAATATCTCCCTGGACTGGCTGATCGCCGATAAAGGCCCGATGATTTATAAAGAAAAAACAGGCCTAACCGCGGATATGGCCGATGTAAACAGCGACGTGAAAGCCCTCCTGGCCGACATGGAACGCACCCCCTTACTGCGCTATGAAGTCCTAACTCTCTACCACAAATTCATCCTGGAACATAAAGATTTAATGCCGTCAAAATAGCCACAAAGGCACGAAGGCACAAAGGTACACCAGGGGGTTTTATTATAAAAATATCCTTGGCGCCCTGGTGGCAAAGTTTTCAGCCGCGAAGAACGCGAAGACACGCGAAGTTGGGGCCACGGACGAACACGGACGACTCACGGACTGAAAAAAAATAAATCCGAAGCACGCCTCATGAAGCACGAAATTCGAATCAAATTCAAAATTCAAATTTTCAAAATTCAAAACAAAAGCAATTCGCCGCCGGAGGCGGCTGTTTTCGTTTTGGTCATTTGGGTTTTGGGCATTTGGATTTGTTTGAAACACCGCGATTTCCGATTTCGTGCTTTTTTTGAATGATGTATCCCTGTGATTAGAAACCTAAATTCACCGCCGACTATTGTCTTCGACGACCAGAAACCTTTTCGAGAAAAGGTTTCTGGACTTCCAAAAGCTTTTGATTAGAGGTTTTTTCCTATTATTATCTTCGCGTCCCTTCGCGCTCTTCGCGGCTCAAATAAAACAGCCGGTGAATTTAGGGAAAACCGGTGTCTTTTCTTTTACCGGGGATTATGGTACTATCTAAGAAGATTCAGACGTAAGTCAAGGAGTGTATAATGAAGGTTCGATTACTTTCAGTGGTTTTGTTTTGTTTCGTATGCGTTGCGGGTTTGTTTCCAGTGGAAGAAAAGGAAGGCTGTACGACGGCTATTATCAACGGCGGCGCCTCGGCCGACGGCGCGCCCATGCTGTGGGAAAATAGGGATACCGATACCCTGGAAAATAAGGTGATCTACGTCGATGAAAAACCTTACAGCTACATCGGCCTGGTCAACGCCGAAGAAACGTCGGGACGATGGGTATACGCGGGTTTAAATTCGGAAGGGTTCGGGATTATGAACTCAGTTGCTTATAACCTGCCCAAAACCGGGGGGGAAATGCAAGACCTGGAAGGTCTGATCATGTCCGAAGCCTTGAGAACTTGCCGCACAATAGACGACTTCGAGCAAACCATAAAGAAAAACCTGGGCGCCAGTCTTGGCAGTTGGGCCAATTTCGGGGTGATCGACAGCGACGGGAACGCTGTTATTTTCGAAGTTCACAATCATGGCTATCGGAAATACGACGCCGCTGCCGCCCCGGAAAAGTACCTGGTTAATTCGAATTTTGCCAGGAGCGGCCAGGAAGGAAAAGGGGCCGGGTATCTTCGTTTCGAACGGGCCGAGGCATTGTTTAAAGAAATTCCGGGAAAAATATCCCATGAATATATATTCCAAAACATTGCCAGGGATTTCGGGCATTCGTTATTAAAGCATCCCACCTTGAAGGAACTGGAAAAAATCTCCAACAGTCAGCCTTACTGGGTGTACAGCAGGGATTGTATTAACCGGCCCTCCACAGCCGCGGCAGTGGTAATAATGGGCAGGAAACCGGGGGATAAACAATCGCTTGCCACATTCTGGGCGCTGCTGGGCGAGCCCGTGACTTCCATCGCGGTACCCGTCTGGGTAGAAGCCAAAGGGACGCCGGCGCCGCTGCTGGATGGGAAAAAGGCGCCTATCTGCGCTGAGGCCATGCGTCTCAAACGGATCATTCGTCCGCTGGTGGAGGATTCCAAAGAGCATTATATGCAGGTAACTCGATTGGTTAACAAGGAAAAAACCGGGTTTTTACCGGCGCTGTTGAAAACTGAGAAAGAGATTTTTGCAGAGACAGTGCAATTTTTGAAAACCGCGCATACTGGAGAGGAGTTAAGGGCATTCCAGGCCAGGATGGCGCAAAAGGCGCATATGGCACTGGAAGCAATGTCTGCCGGAGGAAAAAAAACATGAGAAAACATGGATTATTACTGTTATTATTGCTTGCCGGTATCCAGGTTCTGGCCGCCGAAGTCTTCACTGTACCGGGACTGGGGAAACCGGATTCCTTAACCCTGTTCAAAGACCGCCTCTATATCACCGACCAGGCAAAGGTCTCGATCTATTCACTTCAAGGTTCAAAACCGGTACTGATAAAAACCTTTGGCAGGCCTGGGGAAGGACCCGGGGAATTCAAAGTTTCTTCCATCGACAGAATTGGGCTGAGAATCATTGTCCGCGAAGAAAATATCCTGGTCAACAGTTGGGGTAAACTTTCAACATTTTCCAAAGATGGAACCTTCATCGAGGAAAAAAAGGTCCTATTGACTCCCCATGCCCAATTTTTTAAACCCCTGGGTAACAAATATGTCGGGTACATCCGGGCCAACCTGGATAATGTCAATTGTTTTTTTGTCCATTTCTTTGATTCCATTACCTTACAAAAAGAGAAAGAGATCTGTCGCATGAAAGGTTATATAACAAACAATTCCATAGATATCATGCGGTTCGCCCTGTTATTTAAAAATGATACCTGGAGGGGACCGTTTTATCAGGTATGCAACGACAGGCTATTCGTCGTAGGAGATGATTGCCGAATTTTTGTTTACCACCAACAGGGTAAAGAACTCCGTTCTTTTTCCGTCCATGATTATGAGAAACTGGAAATCACCGAAGATTTTAAAAAAGAAGTAATGGCATACCTGGAAAAACGGGCGCCCAATATTTTCAGAAGCGCTAAACGAAACGGCCATTTCCCACGGTATTTCCCTTTACGGTCTTTCCGGGTTGACGACGGGAAACTCTATGTCCAGACCTTTAAGCGTGAAAAAGAAAAAAGTGAATTATATATCTTTGACCTGGACGGGAAATTAATACGTAAAGTAATGGCGCCCATCCGGGAGGCTGAGTTCCTGTTGGCTTATCCTTTTACCATCGCCAATGGGAAAATTTACCAGTTATCTGAAAACGAGGATACCGAAGAGTGGGAACTTCACATCGATAACATTTAATAACGCTTCAACGTTAACAAATATAAACTACGGAGGAATCGCATCCGGGAAATTAAACGCTGAACAAAAGGCGGCCGCCAATGAACAAGTAATTATCGTCGCCCTGTCCGGGGAATTCATGAAATCATCTCCCAAACCCGTCTTTCCCACCAAAACCTCCAGGGATAAGCTGATCCTGGACTGCGGCGACGCCACCTTTGAATGGAAAAAATTGGGCTGTCCCCTAATTACTAATTACCTAATTACTCCTAAATTTTTCCCTCATCCCTTGACAGCCCGTTGTTTTTTTTGTAAAGTGAGAAGCGATGGAACATTATATTAAGGAAATAAAGAAAAACTCGCAAATAATAAGCGATGTTTCTGCCTTTAGCCGCAGAAAAGAGATTCCCCTGGAAGAGATTTATATCCCGTTAAAACTTAAAGAACTCAACCTGGAAAGCTGGACCCTGGGAAAAAACCGGGTAATGGACCCCGGAACGGCTGTCAGTAATTTCTCCCACCTGGTAATCCTGGGCGCGCCGGGGGCAGGGAAAACCACCCTGCTCAAATACCTGGCCCTGTATTTCTGCAAAAAATATGAGGGGGAACAACCACACCCCGACGCCCTTATCCCCATCCCCATCAACCTGCGCGACTTCCCGGCCGGCGGCGTAAGCCTTAGAGAGGTCATCGATTCGGTATTCGAAAAATCCGGCGCGACCGGGGTCGCTATAAACGTGGAAAAAATCCTGGAAACCGGGCAGGGCATCCTCCTCATGGACGGACTGGACGAACTCACCCCCCGCTCAAACCGGGAAAGGGTCGCCAAAGATATCCTGGCTTTTTCAATAAAATACCCGGGATGCAAAATTATTGTCGCCTCCAGGCCCTCGGTTTTCCTGATGTACTACGACGAATCCCTCCCCCCACAAGGTGAACTTTTAAGGAATTTTAAGCGAATGGAAATAATGGGACTGGACCTGAACCGGATCAAAAGGTTCATCGATAACTGGTTCGGTATCTTCAATCGCATCAAAGCAGACACCCTGTTGAAAATGGTGCAGGATGACAAAAATGTCGGGGGCGTCGCCCAAAACCCCTTAATACTCTCCATCATCGCCGGACTTTACGACGGGGCCAATGAGCCACTGCCAATCCGCGCCGACCTGTACCGGCGCATCTGCGATGTAATGCTCACCGCCTGGGACGCCCATAAACGCATTATTCATTTCTTTTCCCCGGAGAAAAAAAAGTTTATTTTAAAGAAACTGGCCTTCCTGGATCACCACCTCCGACAGGAGATACTGACGGAAATAGAGATACTGGACGAGATCCACCGCCATTGCCCCCTCCTTAAACTAAAAAAAGAAGAAGCCCGGCCTTTCCTGGAAGAGATATGGCAGCGCAGCGGCATCTTACGAAAACGAACCACCGGTACTTATCATTTCCTTCACCTATCTTTCCAGGAATATTTCACCGCCCTGGAATTAAAAGACCGGGAAAAGGGCATCGATTCGGTTCTCCCCCTCCTGGGCGATTCCTGGTGGGAAGGGCCGGTTCTTTTTTACGCCGGCATCTGCAAAGACGCCGGTCCCCTTATTAAACGAATTCAAAAAGGTACAGCCGAAGATATTTTTTACAAAAACCTGGCGCTTTCAGGTAAATGTATTGCCGATGCGGAATATACCGATGCCATGCTGAAAGAAAAAATTGTCCGGGACCTCTGGGGCCTTTACAACGCGGCTGAATTTCAATTACTCAGGGAGAAAGCCATCGAGGTTCTTGCCCGGTTAAATCCTCCCACTATTATCGCTATCCTGGTAGAGCAATTAACCGACAAAGAAGCCCATGTGCGGCGAAACGCCGCGGAAACCCTGGGTTCCATGGGCAGCGCGGAAGTCTTACCGGCGCTAATCATGGTGCTGGTGAAGGACAAAGAGAGCAAGATTCGCGGCCAGGCGGCGGCGGCCCTTGGGAAAATCGGCAGTTCAGAGGCCCTCCCCCCGCTTGTGGCCGGGCTCAATATCGATGAAGACGGCGAAGTGCGCAGGAGCGCCGCCGAAGCGCTGGGATTAATCGGCAGCCCGGACGCCCAACCCGCCCTCATAAAATCGCTTACCATGGATCAAGATACGAGTGTTCGCGGCGGCGCCGCGGAGGCGCTGGGAAAAATCGGCGGCGCCGGGGCCGTCGCCCCCCTTATGCGGGCCCTCGCCGCCGAACAGCACAGTTCCGTCCGCTGGCGCATCGCCATGGCCCTGGGAAAACTGGAAGGCGCTGTGGGCGCTGAGAGCTCCCCAGGTTCCGAACACCCGGATGTTTGCCGTGTATTGATCGAGGCGTTAACTTCCGACAAAGACGGGGCCGTCCGGGAAAGCGCCGCCGAAGCGTTGGGCGAAATCGGCGGCGGGGAATCCACGTCGGCCCTGATGGACGCCCTTTCCCTGGATGAAGACGCGGATGTGCGCGGCAGCGCCGCTTATGCCCTGGGCTTTATGAAAAGCGAAGAAGCCATGCCGCTGCTTATCAAGGCGCTTATTACCGATATCGACTGCGAAGTCCGCGGCCGCGCGGCATATGCCCTGGGTCGTATTAAAAAAACCGAGGCCGTCCCTTATCTTACGGCTGTTTTTACTGCGCATAAAGAAAGTTTGATCCGCGGAAACGCCGCCTATGCGCTGGGAGAAATCGGCGGCGTGGAAGCCATCCCTTTCCTCATCCAGGCCCTGACCACGGATAAAGATAATTACGTTCGCTGCCGCGCCGCCGAAGTCCTGGGTAATACCGGCAACATTATGGCCATCCCGCCTTTGAAAATCGCCATGACCGACGAAGGGAGCTACTACGGTTGGAAAGTGAAAGATAGGGCTTTCGAAGCGCTGGAAAAGATCAGCCGGTACTTACAGGTGAAAATTTTCAAGGAAGAAACGCCTCTTTGAATTCCCCGTATATTTCCCCGGTATATTGCTGCGCCCCCTCTTTATTTAAATGTGTGGGATCGGAGAAAAAGCAGTTCTCATAAAATTTCAATTTCCAACCCTCTTGGGCGATCCACACATTATTATATTGATTTAAAAGCACTGCGTATTGCAGGGGCATTTCTTCATATTGCAGATACTGGCGCTCCCGGTAAGGCGGCTGGATAAGCAGCACTTTCACCCCGTGGTCCCGGGCCAGGTCAAAGAACATTTTGACGTAGGGGTCCACGAAGGGGTCATAGGAGGATGCTTTATTGATAGACTCGCCGCCTCCGCCTTCCTCGGCGAAATCGCCGGGCAACATGTTATCCGCCGCCACGGCCTGTTCTTCGATAAAATAGTAACCCCTGTTTTCTTTCATGCGGTTTAAGATGGCGTTGTTTTTCTTGCGAATGGAACGAATCCTGGCCGGCATGAAAATGCTGTCGAAGATATACCGGGCGGTATGAAATTTGTACATCCTGAAAGGGAAAATATAATTGAAAATTATGGCTTTGTTGGCCATGTGTTTAAAGAGGGAGAGGATTTCCGCCGGTCTTTTCAGCCCCTGGACGGCATAATAATTATACAGGGTACAGGACCGGCAGCGGTTGATATATAATTGCATGACCACATATTGGGGCGGCGGGTTTTTCTCCAGGTAATCGCGCAGGACAAAGTAGGCCGAACTAATGGGCAGCCCTGGCAGCGCCAGGTTATAAGAGAACGTCTTACCGCCATTTAATTCATCGAAATAAGTGGGCGCGACCCCGGCCAGGATGCGGCTGGTTCCCAGGAACAATACATTGTCTTTGTCCTTTACATAATGAATATCCCCGGACCGGATCATTTGCCGTTTGGTCTCGCATACCTGGGCGGCGCCGTCTTTGTATATTTTACCTGCCCGTAACCCCAGGTAATTCAACGCCGGGATAAGAAGGGCCAATAAAAGAACCAGCAAAACCATTTTTTTCACGAACCGTTTCATATCAATCCCTCAGATCCGAGATCATAAAAAATTTGCCACCAAGGCACAAAGGCACAAAGAAACACCAAGGGGGTTATTATTAAAAAACCTTGGTGCCTTGGTGGCTATCTTCATGGCATCTCCTAGAACCGGAAATAGATAAAATTTTCAGCCCCGGCGTCGCCGAAGACCATGATCCACAAAATCAACGCCAGGTAGAAACACCAGCGCAGAACCGGTTTTTGTTTCGCGATCGCCTGTTCAAAGGTATCGTCTTTGCGCAGCAGTTGAACCGACAGCATAAAACAAACGGAGATCGCGGCCACGGCCAGTTCTTTTTTCAATAACCCGAAATGTAGGGCGCCCAGGAAGCCGGAGAGGGTCAGGACTTTCGACCAGCCGCTGAAGAGATGGCTGACGATATAAAGCGCATCGGAAAGGGAGTCGGCCCTGAAAAATATCCAGGCAAAGGCGACGATGCCAAAGGTAAATATAACCCGGAAACTGTTCCTGAGGAGAGAATTTTTTTTAATGCCCAATGTTTTTCGTATTTTTTTCCTGGTTTTTTTCGTGGCGAAGGAAACTGCCAGGAAAAGGCCGTGGCAGGCGCCCCAGATCACGAACGTCCAACTGGCGCCGTGCCAGAGGCCGCACAACAGCATGGTGCAGAGGATACCGACCATGTAGGCCCAGGTTTCGGCTTTTATTTTCAATAATTGCGGCCGTTTCAAATGCCGGGAAATGCTGTAAGCGATGGGCAGGAAAAGGTAATCCATTAACCAACCGGACAGGGAGATATGCCACCGTTTCCAGAACTCGCCGATGGATTTGGAGAAATAGGGCCGGTTAAAGTTTTCCACCAGGTCAAAGCCCAGCACTTTGCCTGCGCCCCTGGCGATGTCGGTATACCCGGAAAAATCGCAGTAAACCTGGAAAGAAAAATAGATGGTGGCGGCCATGAGGCTCAGGCCTTCGTAGTGGGTGGGGTTGCCGTATACTTTATCGACAAAGGCGGCCAGCCTGTCGGCGATGACTAATTTCTTGAAAAACCCCCAGGCCATTAATTTCAGACCGTCGGTAACCCGTTGGTAATCGAAACCGGTCTCTTTACGAAATTGCGGAATAAGTGCACCGGCGCGGTCGATGGGACCGGCCATAATCTCGGGGAAAAAGGAAACATACAGGGCAAAGAGGGATAATTGTTTTTCCGGTTCCCGGGTTTCCCGGTAGACATCGATGAGGTAGCTGATTTTTTTGAAGGTATAATAAGAAATGCCCACGGGTATGAGGAGATCGAGACCTTTTGCTTCCGCTAAGATATTAAAGGGTTTCAAAAGTGCGGTAATGGACTGGCTGAAAAAGTCCAGGTATTTGAGGGCGGCCAGCAGCCCGATGTTATGGATAAGGCCCAGCACCAGGAGTCTTTTTTTCCCGGCCTGTGTGGGGCAGGCGCCGATGCGCAGACCCAGGAAATAATCGATCAGTGTCGAGGCCGCCAGGATAATCACGTATTCGGGTTTGAAGCACATGTAAAAGTAATACCCGGCGGCCAGCAGGAAAAATTGGCGGAAGCGGAAAGGTAGGCTAAAATATACAGTGACCACCACAGGGAAAAATAGCAAAAATTGAAATGAATTAAATACCATAATACTCAGACGCCGACCATAACAATGGTTTTATCATTATAAACCGTTTCCTGCCAATACAGTTTTTCTTCCCATTCGATATCCGCGGGATCAAAAATAACCAGCCAGCCTTTTTTTAATCCCAGGCGGTCCAGGTAGCGGTCTAATTGTTCTTTACCGTCTTCTATGGTGAAGCGGTCCCGTTTGATTTTCAATTCCAGGGCAAATTCCTCTTGCCGGAATTTTATCAATATATCGAGGCGTCCGTTTCCCGCCGCCATTTCGCGGACAATCTCCCCACCGGAATTAATAATTCGATGCAAGAAGGCCATTAATAATAAATGGTGGGCCGATTCTTTATACTCATACCGGCCGAGCCATGCGCCGCTGTTCCTGCGGTAAAATTTCTGGAACTCTTTCAAAAGCTTTTCCATATTCAACGTACCGTCGGCGTTTATAAACCAGGGGGGTTGTATCTCCTCCGGGATGGATTCTTGCAAGGGAGAAGCCATAATACGGGTGATAATTTCCGTATAAATGGGATTGGCAAATTTCAATGGCGAAGTTGATGAAACGAGTCCCAAATCCCTGACATAAAGGATATCGTCGTCGAAGATATCGATGGGCAAGTTATCCCCGTTAATAATGGCCTGGATAATCTTTTTAACGCGGTCTTCTCTTAATTTATCCGCCAGGCTGTCCAGGTGGGTATCTCGCCGTGCGATCAATTCCTGGCGGGCCTGCCGTAAGAGGTCCATGGTAATGGGTAGGGAATAATCATCCTTGAGAATCCAGGTCACCACCTGCCGGGCCAGGGCATTGGTAAGCCAGGGTTGACCGTTCCCCAGGCGGTAAATTTCTTCTTTCACCTCCAGGGGAAACACCTGCCCGGTTTCCTGGCCATGCTGGTCCAGCAGATCGAAAGTCTCCTCTTTACTGAAATTTTTTAAAACCAGCGAATCGGATTTGATATTAAAAGGAGAGGCAGTGCCCAATGAGCGCCGGCCTTTGGTTACTTCTGCTTTATATTCCCGCACATCGCGAACCCCTACCAATACCACCGAAGAAGGGAAACTTTTGGGCCTGGATTGGTAGCCGTCGCGGAATTGCCGTAGCGCCGAAATCAATACGTCGTCCAATAAGGCATCGATTTCATCGATTAACAGGACGATAGGTTTTTGTTGGGATTCACTCCATTTTTCCAGGTAACTTTTTAAATCCAGGTATGTTTTCCCTTCGGGATTTTCCGGTCTGTGGCTTTCGGGCAATTGTTGTTTAGCGGCGCTGTAAATGCTGCCGATGAAGATTTCATTGGCTTTTTCCACGGGAATGCTGGCCACGCCGGCCCGCTCCACCGACGCTACCAGCGCGATGTATTTCCCTTCCGCGTTGAGTTCCCTGGTTAAGGCGTGCAAATAAGTGGTTTTACCGGTTTGCCGGGGGGCGTGTAGGGTAAAATAAAGCTCTTGATCAATTAGTTCTTTCACCTCGGTTAACCGTTTTAAAGGGTTTACCATGTAATGCTTACCCGGGAAACACAATCCCGCGGTATTGAACCGTTTAGACATCTGCTGCTCCTATGTTTCTTTATTTATCGGCACATTTATTTTAACAGGATTTTAAAGGAAACGCAAATCAAAAAACAAACAAAACAGCCCACGGAACATAAGGAATGCACACGGGTGGCCGGCTAACTTAATTTCATTGCAAATCAACCTGCGATATGATATACTTGCCGTCGTGGTGAACGATAATGAACGAAGGAATGAAAAACCTTGCCGTCGGCGAGTCCGACTTTAAAGAAATAATCACAGGCAACTACTATTACGTCGATAAAACCCTCTTTATCAAAGACATTATAGACCGGGGCGATAAAATACTACTCATCCCCCGGCCCAGGCGCTTCGGCAAAACCCTCAATATCTCCATGGTGAAATATTTTTATGACTGCTGCCCGGGAACCATGGGAATTAAACAACCCGGCTCAGACAATGGCAATAAAAGCCTGTTCGATTCTTTGGCTATTCAAAATGCCGGTGAAAAATACCGGGAGAAAATGGGCAAATACCCTGTTATATTTTTGACTTTTAAAGACATTAAAGTACCCGACTGGGATTCCTGTTTATACAAAATAAAACAACTCATCCAGGACGAATATTTAAGGCATGATTATATTCTCGACGGTAATATCCTGAAACCACAGGAGGCGGCTTATTTTAAAAGTATTATGAACCTGGAAGGGAATAAAGGAGATTATGAGAACAGCCTGGGAAAATTGCTTATATTCTTAAACCGCTATTACGGCCAGCGGGTAGTCATTTTGATCGATGAATACGACGCCCCGGTTCATGCCGGCTTTAACAACGGCTATTATGACGAAATCATCAGCTTTATTCGGAATTTCCTGAGCGGCGGCTTGAAAGATACCGGTCAATACCTGGAAAAAAGCGTTCTAACCGGTATTTTGCGAATCGCAAAAGAATCGGTTTTTTCCGGTCTTAATAACCTGGGGGTTTTTACACTGCTGGCGGAAGAATTCGACGATAAATTCGGGTTCACGGAAAAGGAAATCGTAAAAATGCTGAAGGACTTTAACGTCTTCCACATGTATGACCTGGTCCGGGAATGGTATAACGGGTACACTTTCGGGAAAGAGACGATTTATAATCCCTGGTCCATCATCAACTTTCTCGCCAGCGAGAGAAAAGAGCCGGAACCCTACTGGATCAATACCTCCGACAACCAGATCGTGGAAACTTTATTAACAAAGGAAGGAAAAGAACTCAATAAAGAACTGGAACAATTGATCCAGGGCGAAAGCGTTGAAAAAGCCATCGAAGAAAATATTGTTTTGAAAGATGTTCTTATCCGGGAGAATCTTCTCTGGAGTTTCCTATTGATGGGGGGGTATTTGAAGCAATCGGCAAAAAGAAGAGATGAGGCTGCCGGCAAAGTCTATTATTCGCTGGCGATTCCCAATAAAGAAGTGCGGATTACTTATACCGGCATTATCGATCGCTATTTCACTGCTAAAATCGAAAACGAGAAATTGGAGATCATGCTCAAGGCTTTGGTGGAAGGGGATGTCGAGCTTTTTGAAGAAATGCTGCAAAAAATTGTTACCGTGGTATTCAGTTACCATGATTTCGGCGACGAGCCGGAAAAAGTCTATCATGCATTGGTGGCCGGGATGCTTACCTGGATTACCAATACCCATGATATAAAATCCAACCGGGAATCGGGTTATGGTAGATATGATATCATGATTCTTCCCCACGATCCGGCCCGGATCGGTTATATCATCGAATTCAAAAAAACCAGGAAAAACGAAACCGTGGAATCCGCTGTAGAATCCGCCTTAAAGCAAATCGAAGATAAGAAATACGAAACCGGGCTCAGGGAAAGGGGTATTGCCGATATCAAAAAACTGGCCATTGTGTTCAGCGGCAAAGAAGTGTTTGTAAAAGAAAGAAAGTAAATTCAAAACAAAAGCAAACCCACGGAAGTTTAGCCGCTAAGAACGCGAAGACACGCGAAGTAGGGGTGGGTCCACAGATTACACTGATTGACACTGATTTTTTTTTTTTGTCATTTTTCACAGAGAATCCCGGTGCGGAACTGCCCCCGGCAGACTTAAACATAGCGCCGGCACTTTTAAACATGACGCCGGCAGATGTAAACATGGCGCCTGCAGTTTTAAACATGTCCCCGGCAGATGTAAACTTGGCCCCGGCACTTGCAAACATGACGCAGGCAGACTTAAACATGGGGCCGGCAGTTTTTAACATGACGCCGGCAGACTTAAACATGGGCCCGGCAGACGTAAACATGGCGCCGGCAGTTTTAAACATGGCCACGGCAGACTTAAACATGACGCCGGCAGTTTTAAACATGGCCACGGCAGACTTAAACATGACGCCGGCAGTTTTAAACATGGGCCCGGCAGACGTAAACATGGCGCCGGCAGTTTTAAACATGGGGCCGGCAGTTTTGGAAAATGCCACAGCTCCTGGGACAAATGACAAAGAGGTTGTGGCAAATGACAAAGCACCTGGGGAATTTGCCAAAATCGTTGGGGCAAATGACAAGCCTCCTGCGGCAAATGCCACAACAGTTGAGGCAAATGGCACAGCTCCTGGGGCAAATGCCGGAACATCTTTGGCAAATGTCAAAACACTTGAGGCAAATGACACAACGCCTGGGGTAAATACCGCGGCGGTTGTGGCGGATGACACAGGAGTCGTGCAAGATTGCACGGGACTTGTGTCAGATCGCAAAGTAGTTGTGCAAGATCGCACGGCGTCCGTGCAAGATAACACGGGCCTTGTGCATGATCGCACGGTGTCTGTGTAAAAGCCCACCACAGCCGCTATATATAGCCATTCCCGGCTGCCATGCATTAATATAATTTCGCCGGGGAGACATGGAAATAATGCGAAAATACGAAATTGCGCTTTTGTCTTGAATCGAAAGTGCATTTATGATATATAATATCTTTATAGTTTACCATGAAATGAAAATTTTCTTTAAGGATGAATGATGCTGGAAAAAGCCCATCGAACAGTGTTTAACGATAGAATGCAGAAGACGGTATTTGATTTGCATCGCAAGTACCGGAGAGAGGAGATTGTTTCACGAACCTTTTCCAGTAGAAAAAAGGGGTGGGATATTAAAAAAAAATCCATGCTCATCGAATCCTTGCTGCTCAATATCCCTATCCCCATGATTTACATGGTCGAACGGGCGGACGGTAAAATAGAAGTAGTAGACGGACAGCAGCGATTGGATGCCGTTTTTGATTTTTTAGACAATCGTTTTCCACTAACGGGACTGGAACTACTAAAAGAACTGGAGGGGAAAAAATTCATGGACTTAGAGGCCGTTGATTCGGCATTGCAGCGCAAACTGGAAGAATTCCCCCTCTCTTTATCGGTTATTAAAAGAGAATCCCCACCAGGTATCGAATTGGAGATTTTCAAGCGGTTAAACCAATGACAAATAACGTCCCGGCACGAAATTTAAGAGAGGTAACCCATGCTCCAGGGATTTGAAGTCAAAGATTTTAAGTGTCATGAAGATTATAACGAAATAAAAATACCGGGATTAACCATTATTACCGGCGCCAATAATTCCGGGAAATCTTCTTTACTCCAGGCAGTTTATTTACTAACCCAGAATAAAACCAATTCCCATACCACACTTTTGCTGAATGACGAATTGGACCTCGGTAGTTTTGCCGATATTCTACATAAAAGTAAGAGCAGTACGGAGATTATCTGTTTCTCCGTAGATTTCTCAAAGGAAGTACTCGAATCATCCGGCCTGGAATACCTGGCGATTACTTTTTCCTACAGGAATCCCGCCGTATTCGAGCGCTTGTTCGTGGGATACGGCAACGCTAACCCGGTTCTATCCGGCCTGGAATTTCAATATAAAAAATCCGGGCAGCCCATTCAAACCGTTCACCTGGACATCGTAGACGAGAAAGACTCGGCCTTTTACCGCGTCACAGGAGACTCCGACAACGGTTATTGTAAGATGCAAGGAATAGTCCCGGATTCAATCATATACGCAGACCCAGGTAAAACAAAACGAGTCATATGCTCCCCTGAATTTGAAACAGCCAGGGAATACCTTTCCCGGTTATCCAGGGAAAATATAAAATATATGAAAGCGTTGAGATTATCGGATTTTATGGATAGGACCACTGCTGTGGATAATTACATGGGGTTGGCCGGTGAATACACGGCGGAAATTATTTATAAAACATGGGACAATCCTATCGATTTCAATAAAGAAGATGGGCAGCGGTATAAATTTTCCGAATTGTTCGATACCTGGGTAAAAAAACTCCTGGGCAGCGATTACCGTATTCGTTCATCTATAGTGGAAAGTAAACACAAGAGATACCGCGTCACCATCGAGGAAATCAAACGGGGGCTTGAATTAAATCTTAACCAGGTGGGCATCGGGATTTCCCAGTTGCTGCCCATAATCGTCTTAATCCTTACCAGTAAAGCGCATGATCTTTTACTGATTGAAAACCCGGAAGTTCACCTGCATCCCAGGCTGCAGGCCCTTTTCGTGGACATCTGTCTATTTGCCGTCGAGAACCGGCGCAAGTTGGTGGTGGAAACGCACAGCGAGCATGTGGTCAATCGTTTGAGATTCCAGGTAAAGCAATCTCCCCATTACCTTGAAAAAGTATCTGTTTTATTCCTGGATAAATGCGAAGGGGATATCCGGTACACCGAGGTTCACATCGATAAGGACGGTAAGATCGATTACTGGCCTGAAAACTTCTTCGACCAGAGTTACAAGGATTTGTTGGGGCTTGTGAAAGAATAGCGCATGCCTATGAAAAAGGTTTATTTCAACCATTCGCGGCTGGAGGGGGCGTCCGACCTGGAAGTCCCCCGAAGTACTTCAAAATCCCAGGTACAGGAAGCACCGGGAATTTGTCATCGGTTCAAAAGGAAAAGCACTGTTTGATTGGCACATTAAAATCGGTAATGAGACCCGGATTCACTTCTTTATAGACAGGGAAGCGAAGAAAATATATATCGGTCACTGCGGCAAGCACTTGCCGGTGCCGTCATACAAATCATAAGAAAAGGCAGATGTGGCATATGGCGCAGCAGTTGTGGCAAATGCCACAGTCTTTGTATGATTGCACAGCGTCAGAGTAAAATTCCGCCAGTAGAGTAGTTGCGGGGGTTTCCCGCGTCCCTCATCGAACCGTACGTACAGATTTCCAGTATACGGCTCACCGACAGTCTTCTTCCTCTAAGGCATGCACAGTAAAGTCGCGGATTCGTTTCATAGATAGATTAGTCCCATTCTTTTTAATCCTGCATATAGGGATTCTCCTTCTCTAAGAGGTTTACTTTTCCGTTGACTTCGATTCCTCAAGAAACTCTGGAATCTGCGCCGCGTAAAATGATTCACATCCCTGAATACTTTCCGGGGATATCCATAAGCAAAATAATTCTTCCAGCCCGACGTAATCTGATTGATCTCTTTGATTACTTCTATAAGCGGCTTTTTGTATCCACTTCGTGTCTTATCTTTGAGCTTTCCACGTAGTGCTTTAACCGCCTTATTGGACGGGAAAATATTCAGGTATTGCTGAGGTCGCCCAAAGAGATCGTCTTGATATCTCAGGGTGAATCCTAGAAAGTTAAGATTTGCTTTGGGTTCATTCATTTTCACGACTCGCGTCTTTTCTTTGTTAATCGTTAATCGCATCTCCTTTTCCAGTTTACTTTCAATCCACTCCACGATACGACTTCCCATATATCTTGCTTGTATCACAAAGTCATCTGCGTATCTTACCAATCGGGCGTTGGCAAATAAATATGGTGAATCCGCATTTCGGTAGAATTGTCTGTCAAATCGATGGAGATAGAGATTGGACAAAATCGGCGATATTACCCCGCCTTGAGGAGTTCCAGCTTTAGGTTTAGTTAGCGTTTCTTTGCCATTTTCATGCTTTTCATATACAGGGGATTTCAACCACATGCGAATTAATTTTAGTACTGACTGGTCAGCTATTCGCTCTTCAACCATTCGCATCAGTTCTACGTGATCTATGGTATCGAAATAACTGCTCAAGTCAGCATCATATACTTGCCGACGTCCATCATTGATATTGGACCGTATCTGTTTCATTGCATCATGAGCATTACGATTGGGACGAAAACCATGTGAACAGTCAAGAAAATCTGCTTCAAATATCGGTTCTATTATGAGTAGCAATGCTCGTTGTATGACTCGATCACGGATACAGGGTATTCCAAGTGGACGAAGTTTACCATTCTTTTTGAGAATGTAAGTTCGTCTTACTGGTTTAGGACGGTATGTACGCTCTTTTAAACTTTTCTCCAGTTCATCTATAAATGCGGATACACCTCCAGGGGAGCTTTCAATTTTGTCGAATGTTATTCCATCATAACCAGGTGCTCCTCCGTTTCCACGACACAGCTTGTAGGCTGTCTCCAATGTATCTCTTCGATAAACTCGATCATAAAGCGCGTAGAATCGAAAAGACGGTTCCTGCTTGGCCTTAAGGCTAAGTTTCCACCTCGATAGTGAAAGTTTGAGCGGTATACCTGCTTCGGACTTAGCGCTTAAAGCCATCAGGCAACTGTCGTTTATCCGTAGTGGATCGTTTGTTAACGTTCAAGCGGCTCTCACTCTATTGGTGGATACATGACTAAAGTACGGCCATACGCCCCTTTGCTCCGCGGGAGTTACCCCGTTTCATCGCTACTATGGACCGCTCCGACTCCCGCTTTCGGCAAGTAACATAGTTATTGATTCCTATGCACTTTTGTATCTCGGAAACCTCCCGTTTGATACACCGTGCGGGTCTCCCGGGACCCCATTGCCAATCTTTCGACACGCGCCCTCCCCAATCACCCCGGGTTGACCCCATGAGTGCTTCTGTTCGTTTCTTCCTCACGGGTAACAGGTTTCAGCTTCTTGGGCAGCTTGACCATCAACCATTTATAGTGTAACGAGGCCGAATCGAGTTCACTTGCGTTAGGGCTCACGTCTTTGTCGTTGAGTAGTACCATTCCACTCTTGCCATGCAGTTTCATGCTTGACCACAATGTTTCGCGTGATTGGTTACCCGCACACGCCATTGCGCGACTAAATGTCATACGAACAATTAACATTACCAATTCCTCTCAATTGGTTAGATTGACAGGGTTTTAAACCCGGCGCATCCCAAGACACGAAGGCACCAAGGAACACAAAGAATTATTTTATAATAAAAGCCTTGGTGTATCTTTGTGCCTTGGCGCCTTGGTGGCAAAAATTACCTAATGATTGACCTGCCCTATATTTTGATAAAAGTAAATCTTGATAATTTAAGAAAAAATATATATAATAGCTTATCATCCGTAAACAATACCATGTCGTTCGGTTGATTAGGAACAAAATGAATAATGCAAAAATCGTAATCCACGGGAAACAGAAACTATGCGGCAGCGTAAGAATATCCGGCGCTAAAAACGCCGCCCTCCCCGAACTGGCGGCCTCGCTTCTAACCGCCGATGAAGTCCATTTCCGAAGCGTCCCACAAGTAGAAGACGTCAAAGTCATGTTCCACGTCCTGGAAAACCTGGGCGCCCAGGGAATATTCAATGCCGATGCCGTCACAATCCAGGTCCCCACACTAAAATCCGCTGAAATCCCCAACGAACTCGGCAAAACCTCGCGCGCCTCGATCCTCATCCTGGGCCCACTGGTGGCCCGGAACGGATACGCCAAAGTCTCCCGGCCCGGCGGCTGCGCCATCGGCGACCGCAAAATCGATTTCCACCTCCAGGGACTCCGGGAAATGGGCGTAACCATCCGGGAAACGCCGGACCATATCATTGCCAACGCCGATAACGGCTTACAAGCCATCGATTATACATTCCCCAACAAAACCGTCACCGGCGCCGAGAACCTTTTAATGGCCGCCGCCCTGGCCCAGGGTCAAACCATATTAAGAAATTGCGCCCTGGAACCCGAAGTGGGGGACCTGGTGGACCTACTCACCGCCATGGGTTCGCATATCCATGGAAAAAACACAGAAACCCTGACCATTACCGGACAAAATCGCTTAAACGGCGCCCGGCATACCCTTATCCCGGACCGCATCGAAATGGGGACGTACGTCATCGCCGCCAGCTTGAGGGGCAATAATGAAGTCATGATAGAGAACGCCATCCCCGAATACATCGATAGCCTCCTCTCCGTATTGACGGAAATCGGGATCGAAGTCTCTACCTGGGACGACAAAATAACCGTTCGCACCCGCGGCCCCTTATGCCCCGTGGAAGTGGAAACCCTCCCCTACCCCGGCTATCCCACCGACCTGCAAGCCCAATTAACCACCCTGCTGACCCAGGCGGACGGCGTCTCAAAAATAAAAGAAAATATTTTCAATAACCGGTTTCAACATGCAGTGGAGTTGAATAAACTGGGCGCCAGTATCCAGGTAGACAGGGACGTCGCATTCATAAAAGGCAAAACCCCATTAAGCGGCCGAACTATCCGGGCCACCGATTTACGGGCGTCGGCCGCTTTAGTACTGGCCGGGTTAATAGCCGAAGGACAGACCGTCGTAGAGAACGCCTATCAATTACTGCGCGGCTATGAAGACATGCCGGGAAAATTACGGCAACTGGGCGCAAATATAACGCTAATCCATGAATAAAAAAATAAATCGCGGCGCACAAAGGAGTAACCATTGAGTAATTGTATCTTTTGCAAAATTGCCGGGGGTGAAATCCCTAAAGAATTCCTGTTTGAAGATGACCGGGTCGTCGCTTTCAAAGACCTCCATCCCCAGGCGCCGGTGCATATCCTGGTCATCCCCCGGGAACACTATCATTCCATCAAGGAAATCCGGGATGAAGCCCTGGTGGGACATATGTTTACCGCGGCCAAAAAGGCGGCGGAAAAGTTAGCTGTAACAGATTACAGGTTGGTTATCAATACAGGGCCGCAGGCCGGCCAATCGGTTTTCCACCTCCATTTACACCTCCTGGGCGGACGGTTCATGGCCTGGCCCCCGGGATAATAAAATAAAAAGGATAAAAAAAAGGAGCATACAATGAAAATTACCTGGATTGGTCATTCGGCGTTGAAATTGGAAGGCAGTAAAACCGTTTTCATCGACCCCTTTATAACCGGGAACCCCGTCGCATGTTTGAGCCTGGATAAAGTAACAAAAGCCGATGTCGTGGTGGTCACCCACGATCACGGCGATCACCTGGGGGATAGTTACGCCATTTGCAAGAAGACCGGGGCCACGTTGGTGGCCATCTATGAAATCGCGGAAGAAGCCGCCAAACAAGGCGTCAAAGCCGAAGGCATGAATATCGGCGGCAGCGTCAACGTGGGTGGGGTAGTCGTTTCCCTGGTCCCCGCGTTTCATACCGGCGGCCTCGGCGGAACAGCCGCCGGCGCGGTGGTGGAAATGGACGGCAAAAAAATCTACCACGCAGGCGATACCGGCCTTACCATGGAAATGCAGTTGATCGGCGAAATGTATACCCCGGATATCGCCTTTTTACCCATCGACGGCAGGTTTAATATGGGACCCCGACTGGCGGCCAAAGCAGTCGAATTGTTGAAGGTTCCTAAAACAGTCCCCATTCATTACGATACTTTCCCATTGGTTCAAAGTTCGCCCGAAGAATTCAAAAAACTGGTGGGCAATAAAAGCCAGGTCATTATCCTGGAACCCGGGGAGTTCGTCGAAATTTAAAACCAAGAGACTCCAATGCCGTATATAATCGATGGAAACAATTTAATGGGCAGTGCGCCGGACATATCCCCCGGCGACCCCGAAGCAAGAACCAAAATCCTCTCCCTGGTGGGGAAATTCCAGGAAGATAAAAAAAATAATATCATCGTCGTTTTCGACGGCGAGCCGCGGCACGGGGTAAGGCGGGAGGAATTATCTTCCAGGTTTTCCGTCCTGTATCCCAGGTACGGCAGCACCGCCGATGATGAAATTCGCGAGATACTGGACGGGTTTACAAATTGCAAAGATGTCGTGGTGGTTAGTTCGGACAGGGCCTTGAAAACATTAGCCAGGGAAAAAGGCGCCAGGACCGTAAATTCCATCGAATTCTATTACGAATTAAAGCGGTTTTCCCATATCCGCGGGAAAAAAGAAGCCACCCAGAAACGGATCGACGCCGAATTGTCCGATAGGGAAATAGACCTGTGGTTGAAAATCTTCGATGAATCGTAAATTTTCCATCATCGGCGCCGGGAACCTGGGAACCCGCTTGATTCACGCCCTGCTCAACCGCCCCGCCAGCAGCGGCGGAAATAGCAGCGGCGGCGGGCGATATGAATTAAAGCACCTCTATAAAAAATCAAAATTCGGATATTATACCGCTTCGGTAGTGGATGACATAGAGTTGCTGGTGCGGGAAGCCGATATCATCTTCATATGTACGCAGGAATCAAAAATACGTGAGGCTGCCGAAGAAGCCGCCGCCGCCTCCAACCCGGCCGGGAAAATCTTTTTCCATACCTCCAATTGTCTCACGTCGGACCAGTTGCTCTCTATAAAGTTAAAGGGGGCGTATACCGCATCTTTTTCTCCGCTCCAGACTTTTGCCGGCGTCGGGCCCGGGAAAGATATCGAATTAAACCCGTTTAAAGGAATTTATTTCCTGGCGGAGGGGGATAAAGAAGCGCTGCAAGCGGCGCGGGAAATTGCCGGCGACCTCGGGGCCGCAGTTCTTATGGTGGATAAGGATAAGAAAATCGATTATCATATAGCGGCAGTTTGTGCGTCTAATTTCCTCATATCCGTTTTAAAATTAGCGGAAAGACAATTACACAAAGCAGGTGAACCGACTCCGGGGATAGAGATCATGTTCCCGTTAATCCGGCAGACCCTGGAGAATGTTGCATCCAGGGGGGTAGCGGCGTCGCTCACCGGGCCGTTCAAGCGAAAGGAGATGGCGATTATCGAAAAGCACCTGGAGCGCCTGGAAGGGGATGAGGCCGTTCTTTATAAAGCATTGACAGAGTTCCTTGGAAAAGAATAAAAATGGGACCTGCGCCTATTGAATGAAAAGAAGGGCCACGGACGAACACAGACAGGCACGGACTAAAATAAAGAAATCCGTGCAATCCGTGGACTTATGTTTTTCTTCGTGTTAATTCTTATTTAAATATTACCTCTGCACCGGGGGCTTCGACATATATTACCTGGTGGCCTTCTACCCACTTCCCACCCTGGGAATATTGAGCCCCGACACTCAACCTGCCGTCCGGGAGTATTTCACTGATGGATTTCACTTCCGTGATCCCCTGCCGGTTCCCCGTGACAATTTCATGGCTGATGAATTTATTGCCGTCGATGGTCATTACACCGGTAGTATAAAACCCGGCCGTGGTGAAATAAAAATAAACCAGGCTTTTTTTGTTGGGGTCCCAGGTGATAATGCTTTCCCCGCCGTACTCGCCATTATTGACCGAATGAAGGACCCGCACGGCGCGCCCGTTTAAAGCCCGCTCCCAATGCGATACATCGATCATGGGTTTGTCCGGGGCCGAACCTTTAAGCTCGCCTCTCCAGGTTTTGCCGATGAAAGGTTTCAACGGCGAGAGTTGATCGATCAACTCATCCGCGGCAGCGACCCGGGCTGAAACACTTACCATCACCGCAACCACCGGCAGCAGCAACAAAATAATGAAACCGTTTTTTTTCATTCTACTTACCTCAAAAACGATTGCCGCCAGGGCGCCAAGACGCCAAGATTTTTTTAATAATTAAACCTCTTGGTGAACCTTTGTGCCTTCGTGCCTTGGTGGCCAGTCTTTATTTTACTGCTTCGATCTGCTGGACCGCTTCGGCGTACTCTTTTTCTTCCTTTTTACTCTTCCAGGCAATACGCACCATCCAGAGGGTCAAAAGAATCAATACCAGGAAAAGCCCCCGCGCGCCCCAGAGATACGGATGACGGACAGCGGCTTCGCCTTTCATCAAGAATTTATCGATGGCTTCCTGGTAGATCCAGAATCCCAGGACTACCAGCATATAAACCGGGGTCACATACTGGATAATGAATTTAAAAACCCGGGGCACTTTCAGGTCGGCCCCGTGGTGCATCTCCTGCCAGCCTTTTTTGATACCGAAAATCCAGGAAAAGATAACAATCTCGATAGTGGCAAACAGCACCAGACCGAGGGTGCCGGCCCAGAAATCCAGTTCATCCAGGAACCCGAATTTGAAGAATGCCACCACGAAAAACGTGGAAATGGCCATGACGGAAAAAACCACGTTGACCGCTTTGGAGCGTTTCCATTTAAATTCGTCTTCCAGGAAAGCGACGGCCGGCGAGGTCATGGCTACGGACGATGTGATACCGGCGATGAAGAGCAGCAAGAACCACATGGCCCCGAAAAGCTGGCCGAGGGGAATCTTCTGGAATATCGTCGGAAGTGCGACAAAACCGAGATTGAATGCGCCTTCACTGGCGATTTGCTGGGTGCCGGCCAACCCGAAAAAAGTAACCGCTAACGGGATGGCAATGGTTCCACCCAGGATGACTTCGGCAAATTCATTGGTCATCGATGTCGTTAAACCGTTGAGGGTCACATCGTCGTTTTCCCGCAAATAAGAGGCGTAGGTATTGATGATCCCCTGGCCCAGGCTCAGCGTGAAAAATATCTGGCCGGCGGCCGCCAACCACACCCCTGATTCGGTTAGCCTGCTAAAATCCGGGTTCCAGATAAATGCCAGGCCATTGACTACATTTTGTTCGGGGAGGGTGGGGTCCGGGGTTCCCATGGTCAGGACGCGGATGGCCAGGATAACGCCGAAAACGAAAAGAACCGGCATGCCTATTTTCGCCAGGACTTCGATGCCTTTTGAAAGCCCACGGTAAAGGAAAAAATAATTAAGACTCAGCGCGATAACAATAAAAATCAGTATCGGAATCATGGAAGAAAAGGTCGCATTGTCCACATTGCCCTGGAAGGTTTTTAAGAAGGTGTTCATGGCTTCCATGTTTGTTTTGCCGAAATATTTCCCGGTGGCGGAAAACCAGGCATAGCCCAGGGTCCATGATTCGATAAAGTTGTAATAGACCACGATAACAAAGGGCATGGAGATGCCCAGGGCGCCGATGTATTTAGCGGCTTTGTTTTTCCACATCAGGGAAAACATGCCCGGCGTCGTACCATGGCCGTGGACGCCGCCGTAACGACCGATGGTCCATTCCACCCACATCAGTGGCACGCCCAGGAATATCAATGCGCAAAAATACGGGATCATAAATGCGCCGCCGCCGTTGGCCGCGGCTTTGACCGGGAACCGTAAAAAATTTCCCAACCCGATGGCATTCCCGGCCATGGCCAGGATCAACCCGATGCGCGACGCCCACTGCGCCCGGCCCGTACCGGGTATTTCCAGTACTTCCTTTTTCTTTTTGGCCAGCAGTACGCGACTGAAACAATATACGCTCAAACCGATGATGGTCGCCCATCCTATCACGATAAAAAACCAACCCCAATACGTCATGTTACGTTCCTCCTCATTTTCGACGATTGTATCGATGATGATATTAAAGAACCCGGATACCGGTTTTTAACAGCGCACCTCATATCCGGCGGGAATTATAGCATCAAAAATAATCCGGCGCAAGATTGACAGAAAAAAATTTTCGACTGTCGTTCCAGTTTCTCTTATTGTTTTATAAAGGAATAAGGTCCTTATAACGCACTTTACAATCCTGGTAATGCAGCATAACCGAACTTATATTTCTGCTTGTCAACTTTATAGGGCAAGAGGAGGGCTTTTACTTTTGGTCTTATTATTCCTCTTGAGGAAAAGGTCCTCACCACTTCCCAGAGTCTCCTCACCCTTTTCAAGACTTTCCTCACCTCTTCCCAAAGTTTCCTCAGTGCGGCCACTAATTTGGTTTAGGTTTCCTATATCTAATTGTATCCTTTTTCCCCAGCCCGGTGCATTTTTTAGAGTTACCTCATTTTGGCCCTGTTCAGCAAAGGTGATTATCGGCTTAAGAATTAATATTAGTGAAGCTAGCGGGACATTTTTCAGCGTCCCCTCACTTTGAAGAATTTTGAAAAAAATCTGCCGGAAACTTAAAGGGGTGATTTTTTCCGAAGCCGTTATAGACCCGGATATAAGGCAGGCTAAAATGAATCCATTCGACTGGCTTATAGGTTTGAGAAGAACGGGACAGACCAATTTTTTCTTTCTACCTTTTGGAACGTTTAAGCCCTGGCAATTATTTATGACCCTTTTTTGTTGTCTTGTAATCCTTTTTGCCGCATCGATTGACCTGCTTTGAAAAAAGCCACAAAGGCACGAAGGCACAAAGGTACACCAAGGAATTCATTATAAAAAATTCTTGGTGTCTTTGCGCTTCCGTGGCAAAAATTTCCATAATTCCCGGGCAAATACAAGATTTACCCCCATTTGGACTCGGAAACAAGGGAGAGCAAATCTTGTATCCGCCCTTAGCCCCAAAATGATTGTTTGAAAAACTTGACCCGAGTCGGCAGTTTTACCAGCAGTCTATCCCCGGATGTTGAGAATCACATACTCCCGGTTCAAGTCTGGTTACACACAACTGACACGTATCGGTTTGTTCAGGAGGACAAGCACCTTCTGTCCAAAGTTGCTGTCCACCACGGACCATTCCTAAACTCTTCTGATTAAATGCCACAATGGTTTCTTTGTTTAAAACTAGTTTTTTGTTTAACTTCCTCGTTTTCATGGGTTATTCTCCTTTATTTGGTTTTTTAAAATAAATAAATACCATACCTAAAAAGGAATGTCAACTGCTTATTTAAATTAGTTGTTTTTATTGTTCCATGCCGCGCGGGAAAGTCTCCCCAAAGCCCCGGGAAGTAAGGAACAGGCACTGCCTGTTCCCTACTGAAATTTCGGAAGTTCCCCTATCGGTCTGGGGGGTGGGGCCGGGGGAAAGATCAGATAACTGAATCCTTAACCATTCCATTTTATGACTCATGGAAGAATCCGATGCATTTCTGGATAACTGCGTAACTAATTATTAACACATGAAATCCTGACATTTTATGGCAAGATTTGAAAAAAAATCCGAAACTCGAAGCACGAAATTCGAAACAAATTCAAAATAGCGAAACGTAAAGGTTCAAAATCCCAAACAAAAAAAAGCCCCCAAATGCGCTGTCGATGCAATGTCCGGACCACAGATGGCGCCGATTCCACAGATTAAAAACAAAAGATTTTAATATCAGTTCGTCATGACGGCCCGCCGTCGCCCTGAGACTATGAAAACTTTGCCACCAAGACACCAAGAATTTTTTACCAATGCTTTTCTCTGATCTTCTTATCTTCTTCGCTTCTTCTCTTCTATCTTTTCCCTTCGTGCCTTTGTGGCTATTTTCAGGGCAGCAATCTGTGAAAAGCCGTGTAAACGTGTAAACTGAGGACTCTCTCTTTTCGTGTGTTCCGTGGGCCTGCTTTTGTTTCGAATTTCGTGCTTCACGCTTCACGGGTCGCGATTTCGGATTTATTTTTTGGGGGAATACCGGGCGAATGCAAGATTTACCCTCCGCTCGCCTCGGAAGCGTTGGAAATAGTAAATCTTGTATTCGCCCTGAACAGGAAATCAATCCTTGTTTAATACCAGTTTCTTGCTGATACCTTTTTACGTTTTTACGCCTTTCTTCTTTTCACGTACCGTTACCTGTTCTCTTTCATTGTGGAGGGCGGGGACACGTCAATGCTACTATTGTAGCTCTAGGGCACATGGGACAATATGTAGCTGCAGTCCAGCATTCAGACACAACGGTTGCTCCACATTCATTATAGGAATTACACATGTAATCCCAATAGCAAGTAAAACTTCCTGTTCCCCCTCTTACATTAAGCATTTCTGTCTCTTGTAAGTTAGAAACAGTAGTTTTGTTTAAAATCAGTTTTTTGTTGAACTTTTTGCTTTTCATGATGTTAATCCTCCTTTTAAGAAAAATGAAAAGCAATAGTAATGCCAAAACCGGGCAGACACCGTAAAACTTGTATTTACTAACGTTTTCGGGTTTATCTTTATTATACGACCTGGCGCCCACCATGCCATTGTATCATTTCAATACAACATTTTTCTAACTATCCTTGCTTTCCAGTACTGTCCAAACTGCCGAATCGTATATTGTAAAATCATTTCAAACAAATTTTTCATGGTATTTTTAAAGTGCATCGAAATGGCACAATTTAAAAGGCCGATTTCGCTGCATTTTACTCTAATCCCTTATCTAAATTACCAAAACGGGCAATTTTATCAATTGTCTTGTTTTGATACAATGGAGAAAAATAAATTCGAAACTCGAAGCACGAAATTCGAAACAAATTCAAAATCCAAAGGTTCAAAATCCCAAACAAAAAAAGGCTCCCGCTAAAGGAATGTCTGAACCGCAGATGTCGCGGATGCCGCAGATTCCACGGATTAAAATTAAAAAGAAGTTAATAGCGGCATCATCAGCGTTATCAGCGTAATCAACGTAATCCGCGGTTCAGACGTTTTTTCATTGGGCATTAGTCATTGGTCATTGGTCAGAGGCAGGGACCGGGGAAAAATGAAGTGAGGAAGCGAGGAAGAACGGAAGAGCGGAAAAAGCAGAGGAGAAGAAGAGAAGAAAAAACCTCCTGTAATCTGTAATAATCAGTGTAATCGCTGTTCCGTGGACAAAAAACATTCGTGAAAATTCGTGTAATTCGTGGGCTTGATTGGATTTGTTTCGAATTTCGATATTCGGATTTCGGATTTATTCTTTGGGGGAATATCGGGCGAATACAAGATTTACCCCCATTTGGACTCGGAAACATTTATAGAGGCAAATCTTGTATCCGTCCTTAGCTGAAAGTCAATCGTCCTTTTTAGGTCTGTTGGTAAAACTTTTTGTCTGATAACCTTTTTTCCCAACTTCTTTAAGGATTGTTAACAATCACAATTTGAAAATCTAGAATTTTAACAATACGGTGAACTAGCAACATACACTTACTGGACGGCTAAAAAAACAGCACTGAGTAGGTATACAACTATTCATATTAGACTCACTACATTCTGAAATGTCCCAGGAACCCCAAATTACACCACCTTTGGCATTTTTCAATTCATCAGTACTTAAATTAGCGATAGTTCTTTTGCTTAACTCCAGTTTTTTGTTAAATTTTTTAGTTTTCATGAATTTTTCCTCCATTATTTATATTTTTGATATTACTTACATCAGGCATTACATGACATAGGTTATTCCTGCCGATGGCATAGGTGTAATTGGACAATGGCGGGCAAAGAGCTTGAAAAGTACAGCTTTTGCAGGGTTGAACGTTTTTACGTATTCTCCGCCAGCTTTTTCCATGATACATCTCTTTGTACAGCACATCATAAATCGAATCTTTCCCTAAAATTCCAAGTCTTGGGGCATTGACATTGGCATGTATATCACCATTATTGAGTATGGTTAAACGTCCGAAATTCAAACTGTTAAGGACAGAGTTGGTATAAATATCATTCATTCCTGGTTTTGATCCAAGTATCTCTTCTTTACTCGCGAAAACTCCCTCCATAAAAAAATTAAGATTTTCCCCATTATAAAAAGGTTGGAAGTCCGAATTCTCAATGCCAAGAGAAGCGATTGCAGCGCTTAATTTTTCAAACTCCGCTTCGCTTTGCACGATAAAAACAAACCTGGAATTAAGTTTTGAGCTTTTCACAATTTCCAGCGCTGTTTTTAATTGATCCTCATTAATAGGAAAAGGGACAAGAATTTTTAAAGAAGAAGTCCTAGGATTTAAAAATCTTAGGTTGCGGCTTCCCTGGTTTAGATTTAAATAATTAGAAAAATAAAATATCTGGGGAGATAAACGATTTATAATGCCTGCAAGCTCTACAAATTTTGAGTAGTTGAAAATATTTCCACCCAGGATATTGAGATTAGCTGGGGGACGGGCAGATATCTCATCGAATAGTTGTTTGATTTTCATTATATCCAGTTCGCCTTTTCTGTTATCTTTAATTGTACAGCAGGGGAATTGCCGGTATCCCTTTGAACAAATAGCGCAGTTTTGTTCACACGCTTCGTTGATGTATAGAGAAATTTGATTGATGGTTTCTAGCATGCCTTCGCCGACAGAGCGTGTATCTTGACTTTTTAGATAATTTACATCTTGGTGAATTTTTGTTATCGGCATCATTTGTACAGGTTTTCCCTTTGAATAGGATGTATCGATTATATCCCCCATAAAATGGTTTCTCAGATCGTCAACAAATTGTAAGATAACAGTATTGTTAACCTCTTCCTCAGTTAACAAAATCACCTGGAGATTCCTGGGGGATTTGAGTTTTTTAACCAAGTTTAATATTTTCTCCTCCCCGGAATATTCCAGCGCTTCCCCAGAGAGAGAATTATAGAGCAACAATGATTCTTTTTTCAAAGAAATATGGACATATGTCTCAATATATAACCACCATTGTTTATTTCTTTTAATCAATGAAAGCCTCCCTTATTATTTTTGAATAAGTTTCCGGTATATTCTCAATATAATTTAAAATTGAAGAAAGGTACTTTGAGTGCTCATTATCAGTCATAAATCCCTTACAGATAGGATTATCATCGTCAATGTTTAAATTATACATGCATTGCTCACAGGTTTCGGTATTAAAGCAAACATTGCAATACTTTCTAAGCTTATTATAATTAGCGTTGTATTTTTCTGCAATTTGAGCAAAATTCAATTCTACTTTATCCCTGGTTACATTTCCCAATCCACAGTGATGGCCGGCGACTCTCTCACAAGGTAATATATCCCCTTTTGCAGATAGAAAAATTTTTCTAGAAAATGGTAAACAGGTTCCTGTAGGGGTTACAGGCGGTTCAATATCACTATAAATTAAATCTTTATAATTCTTGAACGAGAAATCAGTCCGATAAGCTAAAAATTTATTTACCTTGTGTATTTCCGGTGTTTCCAGGAACATATCTTTTTCAATTAGTGAATAGTCCTCACTTTGATAAAGACTTTCGGAAACATTGGAATAGGTTTTCCAGAATATTTCTTTTTGGGAATCTTTAACGCCGTTGGGGTACAATTCGGTAATAAACGGAGTTTTGTCAAAATGCTTTTTAAAAAAATTATGGATCTGGGAAACAGAATTTTTATTATGAAGCACTGCCATAAAATCGACTCTTTTTAAAAAATGGTCAGGATACTTTTCTTTCAATGCATTTACACTTTTTAGAATAGCGTTATAAGCGGGTTTTCCATCTGAAAGTACCCGATATGCATTGTTCTCTTCATTGCCATCGAGGCTAACTAACAAGTGAAAATTGTTCGATGCCAGGAAATCCATATACTTTTCAACCAGTAATCCATTGGTGGTCATGGAAAAAGCAAAGCGATTGTGCAGTACTTTTAATTGTTTTACATAATTGACAATTTCTTCGATAAATGGAAAATTCAAAAGAGGCTCGCCTCCATAAAAACTAATAAAGATAGTCCGGTCATGGGAGGTATTTAGCGGGGAATTCCAGAGTTCCAGGAGATAATTCAGCAATATTTTCGCAGGCCCGATAGCCAGGTTCTTTTTTTCCCTTTTTTCGAAATA